>SR_TP_S13solDRAFT_1000150_pt1 | contig 36893 bp, 42 predicted proteins | sample SodReaTP_S13sol_FD_11159 | JGI IMG/M metagenome (IMG submission 11159)
TGGCGGCGCCGGCAATCCCGAGCCGCGCTGGGCGCTGCCGAACCTGCGGCTGGTGCGGGCCGACCCGGTGGGCGCCGGCGCCGAGCACCTGCGGATGGTGGCGGCCGGCGAGGACGGCCGGCGGCTCAAGGCCATCGCCTTCCGCGCCTTCGAGAGCCCGCTGGGCGAGGCGCTGCAGCGGCGCGGCGAGGGGCGGCTGCTGCACCTGGCCGGCAAGCTGCGGGCCGACGCCTGGAGCGGGCCGGAGGCGGTGCAGCTGGTAGTGGACGACGCCGCCTTCGCCGAGGCCTGAGCCGGCGGCGGCCGGTTCCGCCTGATCGCCGCCACAGTTCGCGCTATATTGAGGGGCATGAGCCTGCTGCGAAGCCTGCTGCTGTCCCTGCTGCTGCTCCTCCCGGCCCTGCCCGATGCGGCGCGGGCGCAGATTCCGGTGGACCTGGAGCTGCTGCTGGCGGTCGACGCCTCCTCCTCGGTCAATCCCTGGGAGTTCGACCTGCAGATGCGCGGCATCGCCGAGGCCTTCCGCGACCCCGAGGTCCAGGGCGCCATCGCCGGCGTCGGCGACCGTGGCCTGGCGGTGGCCATGGTGCAGTGGTCGAGCCGCGACCGCCAGGTGGTGGCGATCGACTGGATGCTGGTCTTCGACCGCGCCTCGGCCGAGGAGTTCTCGGCCATCGTCGACGCCACGCCGCGCTACGTCAGCGGCGGCAGCACGGCGGTGGGCAACGCCCTGCGCTTCTCGGTGCGGCTGCTGCAGACCAGCCCCTACTTCGGCGCCCGGCAGGTGATCGACGTCTCCGGCGACGGGCGCACCAACCAGGGCATTCCCTCGACCGTGGGGCGCGACGAGGCGGTGGAGCAGGGCATCACCGTCAACGGCCTGGCGATCCTGAACGAGGAGCCGGGTCTGGACCTCTACTACCGCGACCGCGTCGTCGGCGGCCCCGGCGCCTTCGTGATCAGCGCCGTCGACTACGAGGACTTCGCCCGCGCCATCCGCCTGAAGCTGATCCGCGAGATGGCCGGTCCGCCCCTGGTGGAGAGGGCGCCGGCGATCGGTGCGCCGGCCGAGAGCTTCCGCACCGCCCGCCGCTGAGCGGATCCTACCGGGAAGGACTTGCAAGCCGCCGCCCGCCCGGCTATCTCAGGGTCCCGAAACGGCCCCGGCGCAGTACTCGAGCGCGCCGCCGAAGTCCCCTTCGTCTAGAGGCCTAGGACACCGCCCTTTCACGGCGGCGACAGGGGTTCGAATCCCCTAGGGGACGCCACTCCCATAGCCCTTCTCCACGCCCGCGCGGCCCTCCTGGGCCGGCCGCGACGATCCTTGCTCGTCGGCACCCTCTGCCGGCCATCCTCCGGTTGCCGGGGGCGCCGCCGCGTGGTCTGCTGCGCCGGCCGCAGCAGGGGGGAAGCGCCATGGCACGCCGGCCGCCGGATCTGATCTACGCCGTGGACGAGCGGCCGCCCTGGGGGACGCTGCTGGGGCTGGGGCTGCAGCATGCGCTGCTGGCCTGCGTCTATCTGGTGCTGATCGTCATCGTCGCGCGCTCGGCGCAGACCGACGATGCCACCGTGCTGTCCATGCTGTCGCTGGCGCTCCTCGCACTGGCCGGGGCCTTCGTGCTGCAGGCCTCGCGTTTCGGCTCGGGCCTGCTGGCGGTGCCGGTCTATTCGGCGATCTATCTCGGCCCCTCGGTGCTGGCGGCCCAGACCGGCGGGCTGCCGCTGGTCTTCGGCATGACGGTCTTCGCCGGGCTGGTGGAGGTGGCGCTGGCCTTCGGCCTGCGCCGCCTGCGCTGGCTCTTCCCGCCGGCCGTCTCGGGCCTGATCGTGCTGATCGTCGGCATCGACCTCGGCCTGGTCGGCATCGGCCGCGTGCTCGACGTGCGCGACTTCACCGCCCACCACGCGGTGGACCCCCTGCGGGTCGGCGCCGCCGCGCTCACCCTGGCGGTGGCCGTGGGCGTGACGATCTGGGGCCGCGGCGTCGTGCGGCTGCTCGCCTCGCTGCTGGGGCTGCTGGCCGGCGCGGCGCTGGCCGGCGGCGCCGGCCTGGTCGAGCCGAGCCGGCTGGAGCTGGTCGGCCGGGCCGCCTGGGTGGGGCTGCCCGGGCTGTCCCACCTGGGCCTGGCCTTCGAGCCGAGCCTGGTGCCGGCCTATCTCGCCGCGGCGGTGGCGGCGGCGCTGCGCAGCATCGGCGTGGTGACCACGGCCGAGAAGATCAACGACGCCGACTGGAAACGCCCCTCGCTGCCGCGGCTCAAGCGCGGCACGGCGGCCGACGGCCTGGGCTGCGCGCTCGCCGGGCTGCTGGGGGCGACGGGCCTCAACGCCTCGCCCAGCCTGGTCGGCGTCTCCAGCGCCGCGCGCACCACCAGCCGCGCCATCGCCTATGCCGCCGCCGCGGCGCTGCTGCTCGGCGCGCTGGTGCCGAAGTTCGGCGCGCTCTTCATGGCCCTGCCGCTGTCGGTCGCCGGGGCCATGCTGGTCTTCACCAGCTCCCTGATGATCGCCGGTGGCATCGGCATCATCGTCTCGCGCGAGCGCGACGCCCGGGCCACCTTCATGATCGGCATCTCGCTGCTGCTGGCGCTCAGCCACCAGGTCTTCCCGCAGTACTTCGCGGCCCTACCGCCGGCGCTGCGCACCTTCACCGGCGGAGCGCTGTCGCTGGGCGTCTTCTCGGCGATCCTGCTGACCCTGCTGTTCCGGCTCGGCATCCGCCGCAGCGCCCTGGCCGCCGAGGGCGACGCCGGCTCGATCGACGCCTTCCTGGCCGGCATCCCGGAGCGCTGCCGCGCCTGGAAGGTCCCCGCCGACGTCGCCGAGGTCTGCCGCAGCAGCGCGGCCGAGGCCGTGGAGCACCTGCGCACCGCGGGCGGCGTCGAGGCCTTCGCGCTCTGCCGGCTGGGTTACGACGATCTCGATCTGACCCTGGAGTTGCACTACCAGGGGCCGCCGCTGCGTCTGCCCGACACCGGGCCGGATCCCCGCCGGCTGGACGAGGAGCAGCCCTTCGCCCACGGCATCACCCTCTTCCTGACGGGGATCTATCCCGACCGGGTGGAGACGCGGCACAGCCGCGGGCGGCAGGTGCTGCGGATGATCTTCTCGACCTGAGGCGGGACGGGCGCGGGGCCGGGCGTCGGGCCGTCACTCCGGCGCGGAGAGGCGGCGGCGGTCCAGCAGGGTGGCGGCGGCGATCAGGCCGTCGCGGGGCAGGGAGAGCAGCGGACCGGTCGCGGCCGGCGAGAGCAGTGCCAGCAGGGCCTGCTCGGCCGCGCGGTCGGGGTCCTCGCCGTAGCCGAGCAGCGCGAGCAGACGGGCCAGGGCGTCGCTGTCGAGATCCTCGTAGCCGCAGGCCGCTTCCAGCGCCTCGCGGTCCAGCGCGTGGTTGCGCAGGAAGAGGATGCCGCTCGCGGTCGGCTCCGAGTTGGGGTCGTAGAGGGCGGTGCCGGCGAAGACGCCGGCGGTCAGATTGCCGGGCAGGGCGGGCAGGTGGAAGGCCATGAGGTAGGTCGCCGCATTGGCCTCGCAGCGCAGGGTCAGCTGGCCGGTGCGGCCGTCCTCCAGCCCGCTGCCGCTGAAGCGGACCGACCGCCCCAGGAACCTCTCCAGATAGTCGGCGGCGATCCGCCCGCCCTCCTCGACCTGGAGAGTCAGGGCACCGCCGAGCAGGCGGCCGCGCTGCTCCGGCGACCAGGAGTGCGAGAGGGCGAGGAAGCTGCCGTGCAGCAGCGCACCGTTGCGCCAGGCGGTGCCGCCCGTCGGCGCCGGCGCGGCGGCGGGGGCTAGCCCTTCCGCGGCTGACCGCGCGGCTCTGTCCTCGGCCGCTGCCGTGGCGGCCGAACCGCCGCCCAGGGACCCAAGCAGACCGGCGGGCAGCACCACCTTGCGGCCGAGTGCAGCGGCGAACTCCTCCAGGCTGCTGGACAGCACGAAGTGCGGCCCTTCGTCGAGCCCCAGCGCCAGCGCCCAGTCCTCGAAGAGGCTGAAGGTGCGCGGCACGGAACGGCCGCTCAGCCAGTTGTAGCTGTTCTGCAGCGTCATGACGGTCTGCGGGTTGACCCGCAGGAAAGCCGCGCAGAGCTCCTTTCGCGTCAGGCAACCAAGGGCGATCGACGTCAGTTCCAGCTTCTCGGCAACGGCTACGGCGTGTCGCATTTCCCATCCCGCGGGGCCGGGCCGCCGAGCGGAAGCGGCCGCACCGTCTCGACTCGACCCTGTCGCTCCCTGACAATTTCTACGACAAACGACAGAAGAATGCCAATCGCTGCACCGGACAGGCCCCGGCGCCGGCCGCCATAGTCGGGACGGGAACGAGGCGCGGGGCGGGGGGACGGCCAGCCGGCCCGGTGGGCGCTCCGCGCCTCGTTCCGCTCCCTCGGCCGGCCATCCGGCGGGCGCGGCGAGCGGGCCGGCTGCCGCGCTTCGGGCCGAGCCATCGCTTCCGAGGGCTTGCGGGAGGTTCCGATGCGGATGCCCAGGCTGCTCACCGCCGCCGCCCTCGCGGCCGCCACGCTGCTGGCAGGACCCGCCGCGGCCGGCGACAGGAAGCTGCTGGAGGAGGTGGTCGGCTTCACCAGCGCCATCCTCTACCACGACCTCCAGGTGCCCGGGCTGCTGCTCGGCGTGGTCAAGGACGGGGAGATCGTCGTCGAGGGCTTCGGCGAGCATCGCGACGGCAGCGGCAGGCCGCCGGACGGCGACACGCTGCTACGCATCGGCTCCATCACCAAGGTCTTCACCGGCGCGACGCTCGCCAGCCTGGCCGCCGACGGCAGGGTGACGCTCGCCGACCGGCTGGACGCGCACCTGGACTGGGAGGTGGAGCTGCCCACGCGGGACGGCCTGCCGATCCGCCTGCTGCATCTCGCGACCCACGGCAGCGGCCTGCCGCGGGAGGTCGCGCGGGAGCCGGGGCCGCCGGAGGACCCCTTCTCGACGGTCACGCGCGAGGCCATGATCCGCCATCTGCAGGACGATCCGCTGCTCTTCGCCCCCGGCACCGGCGCGCTCTACTCCAACTTCGGCTTCGATCTGCTGGCCCAGGCGCTGTCCGCCGCCGGCGCCCGCCCCTATGCCGACCTGCTGCGCGAGCGGGTGCTGGAGCCGGCCGGCCTGGAGGCCACCGGCTTCACCCCGCTGCCCGGACGGGCGGTCATGCAGGGGCACGGCTTCCGGGGCGAGCCGCTGCCCGACGTGCCGACACCGGAACTGATCCAGGGGACCGGCGGCCTCTATTCCTCGGCGAACGACCTGCTGCGCTGGCTCGACTGGCATCTCGACCGCTTCTCGGACGAGCAGGCGGCGATGCGCCTGATCGATCACGCGGCCTATGTGCCCCGCGACGCGCTCGATATCACCTACGGGATGGACGAATCGGGCCGGATGGACGCCCTCGGCCTGGGCTGGATCGTGATGTATGCCCGCGACGGTCGGCCGACCATCCTGCAGAAGGCCGGCGGACGGCAGGGGATCTTCTCCTACCTCGCCTTCGCGCCGGCGCACGGCGTCGGCGCCTTCGTCTCCATTAACGCCTTCGATGTCGCCGGCGCGACGGCCATGGCGGGCGTGGTCAACGACCTGATCGCCGACCTCGCCGGCCGCTGAGTTGGCCACCGAGGCGGTGTCGGGGCTTCCCGCGGGCGGCGTCTCGTGCGAGGAAGGACGCGCGAGGATTCACCGGGAACGGCTTCGGGAGCGGGCGATGTCTGGACTGGGACTGGGCGGCCGCGTCGCGGCCCTCTGGCTGCTCGCCGCCACTGCTGCGGCGGCGGAGGCGGAGGCGATCGAGGCCGGCCGCGCCATCGCCGAGGCGCGCTGCGCCTCCTGCCATGCGGTCGGCCAGAGCGGCGAGAGCCCGCTGCCGCCGGCGCCGCCGCTGCGCGCCCTGCACCACCGCTATCCGGTCGAGCACCTGGCCGAGGCCCTGGCCGAGGGCATGGCGGTGGGCCACCCGGCCATGCCGGAGATCGTGCTGGAGCCGCCCGAGATCGACGCCTTCATCGCCTTCCTGCAGTCGCTGGAGCCGGCCGACTAGGCCCAGGGCTTCGGGATGGTGTGGTGCTGCGGCACTACCGGAGGCGTCCGTCCTGTGCTAGCGCTGCCGCCAGAGAACGAACAAGGAGACTGCCTGGGATGAGCAAGCCCGAGATCCTGATGCCGGCGCCGATGATGAAGACCATCGTCGAGCAGCTCGACGCCGCCACTACGCTGCACAAACTCTGGGAGGCGGACGACGCCGAGGCGGCGCTGGATCGCCTGGCCGAGCGGGTTCAGGGGATCGCCACCGGCGGCCACCGGCGGGTCGACGGCGACTTCATGCAGCGCTTCCCGAACCTGAAGATCGTCGCCAACTTCGGCGTCGGCTACGACACGGTGGACGCGGCCTGGGCCGGGCGGCACGGTATCTACGTCACCAACACGCCCGACGTGCTGACCGAGGAGGTGGCCGACACCACCCTGGGGCTGGTGCTGATGACCGCGCGCCGTCTCTCGGAGTCCGAGCGCTACCTGCGCGCCGGGCGCTGGGAGAAGGAGGGCCCCTTCCCGCTGACGGTCTCGACCCTGCGCGAGCGCAAGGCGGGCATTCTCGGCCTCGGCCGCATCGGCAAGGCCATCGCCACGCGGCTGGAGGCCTTCGGCGTGTCGGTCGCCTACCACGGCCGACGCCGCCAGGAGGGCGTGGACTACCGCTATTACGACGATCTGGTCGAGATGGCGCGCGACGTGGACCTGCTGATCGCCGTCGCCCCGGGCGGCGCGGAGACGCAGCACCTGATCTCCACCGAGGTGCTGAACGCCCTGGGGCCGGACGGCATCCTGATCAACGTCGGCCGCGGCTCGGTGGTCGACGAGCAGGCCCTGATCGCGGCCCTGCAGGAGGGTCGCCTGCTCTCCGCCGGCCTCGACGTCTTCGAGCATGAGCCCAAGGTGCCGGCCGAGCTGATCGCCATGGAGAAGCTGGTGCTGCTGCCCCACGTCGGCTCGGCCTCGGTGCATACACGCAACCTCATGGGCCAGCTGGTGGTCGACAACCTGCTGCGCTTCTTCGAGACCGGCAAGCCGGTCACGCCGGTGGCCGAGACGCCGCTGCGGTAGAGGGCGGCGCGGCGGCCGGCTATTCGGCGATGCGGCCGCCGAGTTCGTCCTCGATGTGGATGCGGACGATCTCGTCGAAGCTGCTCTCGGCCTGGAAACCCAGCTCCGTGGCGCGGCGGGGCTCGAAGTCCTGCGGCCAGCCGGCGACGATGCCCTCGATGAAAGGATCGCGCTCCCAGCGGATGCGGGCGGCGACGGCCTCGCCGGCGACGCGCTTCAGCGCCTCGACCATGCCGCCGACGCTCTCGCAGAGGCCCGGCATGGTCAGGTTGCGACGCGGACCCACGGCCTCGCCGTCCAGCGCGGCGGCGTGCAGCAGGAAGCCGACGGCGGCGCGCGGGCTGGCGAACCAGTGCCGCACCCCGGGGTCGACCGGGCAGACCGCCTCCAGGCCGGCCAGCGGCTCGCGGATGATGCCGGAGAAGAAGCCGGAGGCCGCCTTGTTCGGCTTGCCCGGGCGCACGCAGACGGTCGGCAGGCGGATGCCGATGCCGTCGACGAAGCCCTTGCGGCTGTAGTCGGCCAGCAGCAGCTCGCCGCAGGCCTTCTGCGCGCCGTAGGAGGTCAGCGGCGTGGTGTGGAAGTCGTCGGCGATGGCCTCGGGGAAGGGCGCGCCGAAGACGGCGATGGAACTGGTGAAGACCAGGCGCGGGCAGTGGCCGGCGCGGCGGATCGCCTCCAGCAGCGACCAGGTGGCCGTCAGGTTGATGCGGTAGCCCTTGTCGAACTCCAGCTCGGCCTCCCCGGAAACGATGGCGGCGAGGTGGAAGATCACCGCCGGCCTGCCTTCCAGCAGGCTCTCCGCCGCGCCCTCTGCGGCGATGTCGCCGGCCAGGCTCTCGACGGGAAAGGGGGCGCCTTCGGGGATCGGCGGCGGCACCACGTCGTGCAGCCGCAGGCGCGAGATCGGCCGGCCGTCGAGCCCTCCCTCCGCGACGAGACGTTCGACGAGCTTGCGGCCCACCATGCCGGCGGCGCCGATGACCAGAACGAGCATGTCTTTCCTCCCGATTGCGCGCGGAGCTTAGCCGAAGCCGACCGCTTCCGGAAAGCACGGCGACCGGCGTTGCTTTACCCCTCGGTCCGGCGTCTCCATAGTGACCGGATCGGCCAATCCTTCGCCCCGGCTTCCGTCAGTCCAGCCCGAGTGGCCGCCGTGCTCGACGCCTTCACCACCCTGGTTCTCCTCTCCGCCACCTGCGCCACGCTGGGGCTGGCGCTGCTGCTGTTCTGGTCGGCGGACCGCAGGGACTCGGTCTTCCTGGTGGGCGCCGCCTGTTTCCTGCTTCCCGCTGTCGGGCTGGCGCTGCTCGCGCTGCGCGGGCGCATTCCGGACCTGCTGTCGATCGAGCTCGCCAACGCCCTGGTCCTGCTCGGCGTCGGCCTGCTCTCCGCCGGCGTCCGCGTCTTCGATCGCCGGTCCTTCGGCGCCTGGTTCCTGGCGCCGGCGCTGCTCTGGCTGCTGCTGGTGCCGCTGCCGGCGATCAACGAGAGCACGACGGCGCGCACCGCGCTGGCGAGCCTGGGCCTGGCGCTCGCCGCACTGCTGATCGCCCGCGAGCTCTGGCGCGGCCGCGCCGAACAGCCCCTGGCCAGGCTGGCGCTGGCGCTCTTCTGCCTGCTGCAGATGGCGGCGAGCCTGGCCCGGGCCGCGGCCGCGATCGGCTACGGCCTGCCGCAGGATTTTCTGCAGGCCGGCGGCTGGTGGGCGGTCAGCCTCTTCCAGCCCGTCGTCCTGCTGATCCTGCTCGCCATGTTCGGCGTCATGGCGGTGATGGAGCGGCAGCGCAGCCGCTTCCGCCGCCAGGCGGCGCTCGACCCGCTGACCGGCGTGCTGAACCGGGGCGGCTTCGAGGAGCGGGCGCGCTCGGTGCTGGAGCGGGCGGGCCGGGAAGGCCGGGTGATCGCGCTGCTGGTGTTCGACCTGGATCGCTTCAAGCAGATCAACGATCTTCACGGCCACGCGGCCGGCGACCGCATCCTGGTCGCCTTCTGCCGTCTGGCCGAGGGCCTGCTGCGCGGGGACGACATCTTCGGCCGCGTCGGCGGCGAGGAGTTCGCCGTCCTGCTGCTCGACGTGGAGGAGGCCGAGGCTCTGGCGCTGGCCGAGCGCATCCGCGCCGCCTTCGACGGTCTCGGCGTCCTGCACGAGGAGCGGGCGGTCTCCACCACGCTCAGCGCCGGTGTGGCGGTGGCGCGGGGCGAGGCGGCGGAGCTCGAGCGTCTCTCGGTCCACGCCGACCGCGCCCTCTACCGGGCCAAGGCGGCGGGACGCAACCGCGTCGAGTCGGCCGGAAATCCGGCGATGCGGGACGCAGCCGGCGCTTGACCTTCCGCGCGCGGCGGGTAGAGTGCGCGCCTCATTCCTGGGAAAGCGGGCCTGCGCCTCGTCGCCTGCCCCGCCGCCGGCCGGAGCGATCCGGACGGACGGACTACCGGGACAAGTGGCAAACGCCGAACGCGAAGGACCCGAGCGCCATGTCGAAGCGCCTGAATTCCAAGTACAAGATCGATCGCCGTCTGGGCGAGAACCTCTGGGGCCGGCCGAAGAGCCCCGTCAACCGCCGCCAGTACGCGCCCGGCCAGCACGGCCAGAGCCGCCGCCGCAAGCCCTCCGACTTCGGCACCCAGCTGACCGCCAAGCAGAAGCTGAAGGGCTACTACGGCAACATCGGCGAGAAGCAGTTCCGCAAGTACTACGAGGAGGCCACGCGCCGCCGCGGCGACACCGGCGAGAACCTGATCGAGCTGCTGGAGCGCCGCCTCGACGCGGTGGTCTACCGCGCCAAGTTCGTGCCGACCGTCTTCGCCGCGCGCCAGTTCGTCAACCACGGCCACGTGCTGGTGAACGGCAAGCGCGTCACCATCCCCTCCTACCAGGTGCGCGACGGGGACGTGATCGAGGTCAAGCAGAAGAGCCGCGAGCTGGCGCTGGTGCTGGAAGCGGTGAGCTCCGGCGAGCGCGAGGTGCCGGACTACATCGAGACCGACGGCGCCGGCCTGAAGGCGAGCTACCTGCGCGGGCCGAAGCTGGCCGACGTGCCCTACCCGGTGCAGATGGAGCCGAACCTCGTCATCGAGTTCTACTCGCGCTGACCGCCGGGCGGGCCCGGCCCGCCGGCTGCACGAGACGAGATTATCGCCCGCGGCGAAATTGTCCTTCGCCGCGGGCGTTTCTTATATCCGCCGAAGAAACGCCCTATCTTTGGCGGATGGAACCGACACTCCCCTCGCTCTTCGTCTCTCACGGCGCGCCGACGCTGCCGCTGGAGGACGATCCCGCCAAGGCGATGCTGCAGCGGCTCGGCCGCGAGCTGCTGCGGCCGCGCGCCATCCTGGTCGTCTCCGCCCACTGGGAGGCCCCGGGCCCGAGCCTCGGCACCGCCGAGCGGCCGGCCACGATCCACGACTTCCGCGGCTTTCCCGAGGCTCTCTACGACCTGCGCTATCCCGCGTCGGGCGCGCCCGACCTGGCCGGGCGCGCTGCCGAGCTGCTGCGCGCCGAGGGCTTCGCGCCTCGCCTGGCGGCGGGGCAGGGGCTCGACCACGGCGCCTGGGTGCCGCTGCTGCTGATGTATCCCGAGGCCGACATCCCCGTGGTGCCCCTCTCCCTGCTGGCCGGCGGCAGCGCGGCCGACCACCTGCGGCTCGGCCGCGCGCTGGCGTCGCTGCGTGAGGAGGGGGTGCTGATCCTCGCCTCCGGCGGGGCGGTGCACAACCTGCGCGCCTTCCGCTACGGCGGCGACACGCCCGACTGGGCGCAGGACTTCGAGGACTGGCTGGTCGGCAACGTCGCCGGCGACGCGCGCGAGACCCTGCTGGCCTGGCAGGACCGCAGCGACGCCCGCATCGCCCAGCCGACCGACGAGCACTTCCTGCCGCTCTTCGTCGCCCTCGGCGCCGCCGAGGGACCGGGCCGGGTCCTGCACCGCGGCTTCGCCCACGGCAGCCTATCCATGGCCGCCTTCGCCTGGGGGTGAGGGAGCTCGCCGGTCTCCGCGTCTCCGCGTGAAACGACACAACGCGCGAATGGCCTCAGGCCACGCCGTCTTCGGCCGCCTCGAGCCTCAGGAAGGACAGCTGCGCGCGGCCGTAGCGGCGCTGGTCGAGGAGGGCGAAGCCCGGCGGCGGGGCGTCCAGTTCCCCGGCGGCGGTCTCGGCCAGGACCAGGGTCTCGGGGCCGATCCAGCCGGCGGCCCGCAGGGCGGCCAACGCCGGCCCTGCCAGCTTCTCGCCGTAGGGCGGGTCCATCAGCAGCAGGTCGCAGGGCGCTTCGGCGGGCGGCGGCCGCAGCGCGTCGCCCTGCAGCACCCGCAGCGCTGCGGCCGGCTCCAGGCCCTGCAGGTTGCGGCGCAGGCAGGCCAGGGCCTCGGGCGCCCGCTCCAGGAAGAAGACCGTCGCGGCCCCGCGGGAGAAGGCCTCGATGCCCAGCGCCCCGGTGCCGGCGAAGGCGTCGAGCACCCGCGCGCCCGGCAGCGGCGAGAGGCCGCCGGAGAGGCGGCCGGCCTCCAGGATGTTGAAGGCGGCCTCGCGGCTGCGCTCGGAGGTCGGGCGCACGGTCCGGCCGGGCGGTGCCTCCAGCCGCCGTCCGCGATAGCTACCGGCGACGACGCGCATCGGCGCCGACGGCCGCGGCCACCGTCTCGTAGGCGGCGCCCAGTTGCTCGCGCAGCACCTTGGCCGGTATCTCCTCGACCTCGCCCTCGGGCAGGGCGCCCATCTGGAAGGGGCCGTAGGCGACGCGCAGCAGGCGGTTGACCCGATAGCCCAGGAACTCGCAGAGCTTGCGGATCTCCCGGTTCTTGCCCTCGCGCAGCGCGAAGGTGAGCCAGGCGTTGCCGCCCGCCTGGTTGTCGAGCCGCGCCTTGACGCTGCCGTAGGTCACGCCATCGACGGTGACGCCCTGGGCGAGGCGGGTCAGCGCCTTGGGGTCGACCTGGCCGAAGACGCGCACGCGGTAGCGCCGCAGCCAGCCGGTCGCCGGCAGCTCCAGCCGCCGCTTCAGGCCGCCGTCGTTGGTCAGCAGCAGCAGCCCCTCGGAGTTGAGGTCGAGCCGCCCCACCGGCATCACCCGGGGCAGCGTCGGCGGCAGGCGGTCGTAGATCGTCGGCCGGCCCTGCGGGTCGCGCGCCGCGGTCAGCAGGCCGCGCGGCTTGTGGTAGCGCCAGATCCGCGGCGGCTCCAGCGCCGGCAGCGGCTCGCCGTCCACCGTGACGCGCTGGCCCGGCCGCACCTTCGTGCCCGGCTCCTCGACCGGCCGCCCGTCCAGGTCGACGCGGCCCTGGGCGACCAGCACCTCGGCCTCGCGGCGCGAACAGATGCCGGAGCGGGCGATGACCTTGGCGATGCGCTCGCCCGGCTCGCCGGTCTCGCCCTGCTTCTCAGCCACGGGCCGCCTCCACGAAGGCGAAGAGCAGCGCGTGGTCGGCGGGGGAGATCTCGTACTCGGGGTGCCACTGCACCCCCAGGCAGAAGCCGAGCTCCGGATGCTCCACGCCCTCGATCACCCCGTCGCCGGCGATGGCGTTGACCACCAGCGGCGCGCCCGGCCGCTCTACTGCCTGGTGGTGGGCGGAGTTGACCTGGATCTCGCCGGCGCCGCAGATCCGCTCCAGCCGCGTGCCGGGCTGCACCCGCACGGCGTGGCCGGGCCGGTCGCGCGGCCCCGGCTGCTCGTGTGCCAGGTGGCCGGGGACGGCGTCGGGAATGTGCTGCAGCAGGCTGCCGCCGAAGGCGACGTTGAGCAGCTGGGCGCCGCCGCAGATTCCCAGCAGCGGCAGGTCGCGGGCGATAGCCTGCCGGGTCGCCGCCAGCTCGAAGGCGGTGCGGCGGTCCTTGGTGGTGACGCTGGGGTGGCGCTCGGCCGCGCCGAACAGCGCCGGGTCGACGTCGAAGGCGCCGCCGGTGACGATCAGCCCGTCGAGCAGCCCGACGTAGGCCTCGGCCAGGTCCGGCTCGTGCGGCAGGGCGATGGGCAAGCCGCCGGCGCGCGTCACCGCGTCGAAGTAGTTGCGGCGCAGGGCGTACCACGGCATCGCCGAATAGCCGCCGGGCTCCTCGGAATCCAGGGTCAGTCCGATCAGCGGGCGCTGCACCATCTGAGCGTCACATCCTCGCTTCGTCGAAGTCGGCGCAGGAGAGGTCGAAGGCGTCGAGCCCCTCCTCCAGGTAGTCCGCCAGCATGGGCAGGCCCAGCAGGTAGTCGGCGGTGCGGTCGTTGCTGCGGTCGGCGGCCGCCTCCAGGGCGTCGTCCCACTCGGTCTTGTCGTAGTCGCCGCGGCCGAGCCAGGCCAGGGCGACCAGCTCCACCTTCTCCTCCTCGGCGAGGCCGTCGATGAAGCCCATCAGCTCCTCGCGCAGGGGATTGGGCTCCTCCTCCTCGTGCTCCTCGAGCTGGTCGAAGGCCTCCTCGTGCTCGAGGTCGAAGTCTTCGTCGTCTTCGCGCTCGGGATCCTCGATCAGATCCTCCTCCAGCAGTTCGCGTGCGCGCAGGATGACGAAGCAGACCTTGTCGGGGTGCATCTGCAGCATGGTTTTCCTCGGTCGGCGTTGCGGCCGGTACTGCGGTTTTCGACAGGCCAAGGGGTAGCCCGATCCTTGACCGGGCGCAACGGCGGTGCTGTCTAGCGGCATGACGAGGAAAGCGGAGAGCCCCATGCGGCGGGCGCTGGAGCAGGCGGCCAAGGGCGCCGCCGCGGGGGAGGTGCCGGTCGGCGCGGTGCTGGTGGAGGCCGCCACGGGCCGCGTCCTGGCCGCGGCGCACAACCGCGTGGAGTGCGACGCCGACCCCACGGCGCACGCCGAACTCCTGGCGATTCGCGCCGCCGCGGCGCTGCAGGGGGCGCCGCGCCTGCCGGACTGCGACCTCTACGTGACGCTGGAGCCCTGTCCCATGTGCGCCCAGGCGATCGCCTTCGCCCGCCTGCGCCGCCTGGTCTTCGGCGCCTACGACCCCAAGGGCGGCGGCGTCGAGCACGGCCCGCGCATCTTCGAGCAGGCGAGCTGCCACCATCGGCCGGAGGTGGTCGGCGGCGTGCTGGAGCGAGACTGCGCCGCGCTGCTTCGTGAGTTCTTTCGGGCGCGGCGCTGAGACGGCATAATCGCCGGAGGGGCGCGGGCCCCTGGCGGTCGGGGGGACGGGCATGCTGAACGACGACGAGAAGGGCTGGCTCAGGCACTGGGCCCCGCGGGTCGGCGGCGCGCTCTACCTGCTGCTCGTCTTCGCCTTCATGACCGGCCATCCGCGCCCGGGCAGCATCGATTCGCTGCTCTTCGGCCTCACCAGCGGCTTCGTGCCGGCGCTCGGCGCCGCGGTGCTGGTGCTGGCGGCGGCGCTGCTCTACCGCCGGCGCCGCGGACGCTCCTGACGCGGCGCTGCCGGAGCCCGGACGTGCGAAGAGCCGCACGGGGCGGTGCGGCTCTTCGCGTCAAGGGGCAGACCGGAAGCACCGTGATCACAGGAGACGGAGAAGGTTGCTTCCAGGCACAGGATGCACGCACAGGTATTAACAAGGGGTTAAGGGCGCAGCTTCATTCTTCGCGGCCGATATCGGCCATAAGTTCACGCCATTCGCGTGGGCTCAGGCCGCTGTCCTCCTGGCTCACCGCTTCGCCGGCGAGCAGGCGCCGCACCACCGCCGCGCCCTGGCGCGAGAGCCGCAGGCCGCCGGCGACGTAGTCCTCGTAGGCCTCGAAGGTCAGCGGCACCCAGCGCTTCACCGCCTCCAGCATGGCCTCGGCATAGGCGCGGATCTCGTACTGGGCGTGGGCGTCGGCGCGCAGCGAGAGGAAGTGCAGCAGGTTGTGCAGGTCGCACTTCCAGTACCACTGCGTATAGAAGCCGACCGGCAGGTTCATGCGCGCCAGTTCGCGCGCCAGGCCCTGGCGCTCGGGATCGATGGTCTCGCCGGCCTCGGTCTCGTTGAGCATGCGCTCGTAGTCGGCATAGGCGGTGGAGGCGTCGCGCTTCAGCAGTTCCAGCACCTCGGCCGCCTCGGCGCCCTGCAGCACCGCGCCGCGGCCCTGGCGGTTGTTGCGCGACTGCGCCGCCAGGTGCTCCGGCGCCGGCACGTAGAACTCCCGGTCCATGACGGAGTAGCGGCCGGAGTACTCGTTGACGTTGGCGGTGCGGTGGCGGATCCACTGCCGCGCGACGAAGATCGGCAGCTTCACGTGGAACTTGATCTCGCACATCTCGAAGGGCGTGGTGTGGCGGTGCCGCAGCAGGTAGCGGATCAGCCCGCGATCCTCCTGCACCCGCTTGGTGCCGCGCCCGTAGGAGACCCGCGCCGCCTGCACCACGGCCGCGTCGTCGCCCATGTAGTCGATCACCCGCACGAAGCCGTGGTCGAGCACCGGCAGGGCCTCGTAGAGAATCTCCTCCAGCGCCGGGACGGTGGCGCGGCGCGTCGGCTGCGTCTGCGCGCGCAGTCCCTCGACCTCGCCCTGTTGTTCCGGCGTCAGCGGCATCCTTCCCTCCATCGCGACCGGCCCCGAAGCTAGCGCAAGCTACCCGAGTCCCGGCGACGAAACACGCCTTTGGTGGGCTCGTTCGGGCGGGTGGCGGCGTCTTGCGGAACCCGTACCTCCGCCCGTCATCCTGAGCGCAGCGAAGGATCTCGATCCGCCGGAGCACGATTCCCGCGAGATCCTTCGCTGCGCTCAGGATGACGAGGGCGGACAGGGCAAGAAACGCCCCTTCCATCGGGGGGCGGCAGGGCCTATATCTCGGGGACCGGGCAACCGGTTATGGCGCTAAACTGGCACCTGGAATAAGCGCAGTGGACCCGGGGGCAGTACCCGGCGCCTCCACCAGTTTCCAGCCCGCCGCCGCTGACGGCGCGGCGGGCTCCCTGGGGGCGAAACAGGATCGACACGCGTGGTAAAGGGGTGTTGGGCGCTCGGCATGGTACCGCCGTTATCGGGCCATAACATAGTTGCGAACGACAACTATGCTGAGGCTCGCCTCGCCGCGTAATCACGCGGTCGGGTGAACCGACTCAAAGTCCCCGGAATTCAGCCTCCGGGGCGGGGTTTGGGGCGCACCTGGCAACAGAAGCGCCCCGCTTTCCCTTCCGCCCCGCTTGATCGTGCCGGCCAAGCGCGCAATATGGTCCCCGGCGAAGCCGCCCCGACGAGCGGCCGACGAGGGATAGTGAAATGGCCGAAGAAGAACTGCGCTACGACCTGATGGTCGAGGACGCATTGCGCGGCGTGGCACGCGCCGCCCTGCGACAGGTCGAGGCGCAGGGGCTGCCGGGCGAGCACCACTTCTACGTCACCTTCCGCACCGACCATCCCGGCGCGAGCGTGCCGGAGCGGTTGCGCGCGCGCTATCCGGAAGAGATGACCATCGTGCTGCAGCACCGCTTCTGGGACCTGACGGTGGAGGAGGAGCGCTTCTCCGTCACCCTGACCTTCGGCGAGATCGCCGAGCGGCTGATCGTCCCCTTCGCCGCGCTCACCGGCTTCGCCGACCCCAGCGTCCGCTTCGGCCTGCAGTTCGGCGGCCTCGCCCTGCTGCAGGACGGCGAGCCGGAGGAGGAAGAGGACGAGCCGGTGGAAGGCGAAGCCGGCGAGGAGGCCGAGGCCGCCGAGGGGGAGGAGGGGGCCGAGAAGGTCGTCACCCTGGACCGCTTCCGCAAGAAGACCTGAGCCGCTACTCCGCCGCCTGGCCCTCGGTGTCGGCCAGGTACCAGCCTTCGGCCTCGCCCGTCGCGGCCAGCGCCAGCGCCGCCAGCGGGGCGCGGGCCTTCAGCCGGACCTCTTCCAGTTCCGCGCGCGGGTCGGACAGCGCGGTGATGGCGCCGCCGGTGCCCAGGCTCCAGTGTCCCGGCGTCTCCTGCACCAGGGTGCGGATCACCACCGAGAGGTCCGCGGCGCCGTCCAGGCCGAACCAGCCCAGCGCGCCGGCGTAAATGCCGCGCGGCCCCTCTTCCAGACGGTCGAGGATTTCCAGCGTGCGCCGCTTCGGCGCGCCGGTCATGGAGCCGGGCGGGAAGGCGGCGCGCAGGGCGTCGACGGCATCGAGGCCCGGCGCCAGCCGGGCGCGGACCGTGGAGACCAGCTGGTGCAGCGTGGCGTAGCTCTCCACCGCCATCAGTGCCGGCACCGAGACGCTGCCCAGGGCGGCGACGCGGCCGAGGTCGTGGCGCAGCAGGTCGACGATCATCAGGTTCTCGGCGCGGTCCTTCTCGCCGGACTGCAGGGCTGCGGCCAGTGCCGCGTCCTCGGCCGCGTCGCGGCCGCGCCGGGCCGTGCCCTTGATCGGCTTGGCCTCCAGCTCGCCCTGCGCTGAGACCGCGAGGAAGCGTTCCGGCGAGGAGCCGGCGACGGCGACCCCGCCGATCCGCAGGAAGGCGGCCCAGGGCGCCGGGTTGAGGCGGCGCAGGTGGCGGTAGACCGTCAGCGGCTCAGCCTCGGCGTGCAGCTCCAGGCGCTCGGTCAGGCAGATCTCGTAGGACTCGCCGTCGCGGATCTCCGCCTGCGCCGCGGCGATGCGCTGCAGATAGGCGCCCGCGCCGTGCCGCGGCACCGCCACCAGGGCCGGGCCGCTGCCGCGGGGGGGCGCGGGAGCGGGGGCCGGGGCGGACGCTAGGGCGGCGAGGCGTTCGGCCGTCTCGGCGAGCCAGGCCTCGGCCTCGGTCTCCGGCAGGACCGCCGCGAGCCAGGCCCGGCCCTCGACATGGTCCAGCACCAGGAAGCGCTCGGCGAAGAGCAGCGCCACCTCCGGCGTCGGCGAGGGGTGGGGGCGGGCGTAGCCGCAGTCGCCCTTGGCCTCGTAGCCGATCCAGCCGACCCAGCCGCCGCGGAAGGGGAAGGGCGCCTCGCCGGCGCCGCCGGCGTCGCGCAGGGTCGCCTGCAGGGCCGACTGCAGCGCCGCCAGCGTCTCCGGCCCCCGCCGCCCCGTGCCCAGGAAGGACCAGCGCGAGAGGCCCGGCACCACCAGCGCGCTGTCCAGCCAGAAGGCCTCCGGCTCGTCGGCGAAGCAGGCCAGGAAGGCCGCCTCGGCGTCGGGCATCGAGGGCAGGTCGCGGAAGCGGAGGGGGTACGAAGGGGAAAAACCCTCACCCCAACCCCTCTCACGGCTTGGGGTTGGTCTGGCCGGCCAAGCCAACCCCAGACCCGGGGAGAGGGGCTTTTTCGTTTCTCCCTCTCCCTCTGGGAGAGGGCCGGGGTGAGGGTGTTCGGTTCCGGGCTCGTCCCGACCAAGCGCCCGGCTCTGCACCAGGGTCCGGCCCTGCCAGGCCCGCGTCAGGTCGCGGAAGTTCTCGATCAGGCGGCGGCCGCCGGTGGAGCAGATGGACTCGGGGTGGAACTGCACGCCCCAGCGCGGCCGGGCCTCGTCCTCCAGGGCCATGACCAGTCCGTCCTCGCCGCGCGCCGTCACCCGCAGCCCGGGCGGCAGCGGCTCGGCGACGATCAGCGAGTGGTAGCGGACCACCGGCAGGGGATCGGGCAGGCCGGCGAAGAGGCCGCCGCCCGCGTGCCGCACCCGGGAGAGACGGCCGTGCATCGGCTCGGGGGCATGGCGCACGCCGCCGCCGGCGAGGGCGGCCAGCGCCTGGTGGCCCAGGCAGACGCCGAGCAGCGGCACCCGCGCGTGCCGCACCGCCTCGGCCGAGAGGCCCAGGTCGGCCGGCCGCAGCGGGGTGCCGGGACCGGGCGAGACCAGGATGTTGTCGAAGGCGAGCGCTTCCACCTCCGCCCAGTCGCAGGCGTCGTTCGCCAGGACCAGCGGCGCCTCGCCGTTCACCTCCCCCAGCAGGTGGAAGAGGTTGAAGGTGAAGGAGTCGTGATTGTCGAGGATCAGGGTCCGCATGCTTCCCGCCGCGTCGCAGCCCCCTCGCTTCTAGCGCCGCGCGGCGGGCCTGCCAAGGGCGCCCCGCGCCTTGCGGGCCGGGGCCTTTCGCCTATACTGCGCCGCCGCCCGGCGCCGGTCGGCAGCCTAGTCCCCCTCCAGCCTCACGGACTTTCCCATGCGCGACGTCAAGAAAGTGGTCCTCGCCTATTCCGGCGGGCTCGACACCTCGGTCATCCTCAAGTGGCTGCAGGAGATCTACGCCTGCGAGGTGGTCACCTTCACCGCCGACCTGGGCCAGGGCGAGGAGCTGGAGCCGGCGCGCCGCAAGGCCGAGATGCTCGGCATCAAGCCGGAGAACATCTTCATCGAGGATCTGCGCGAGGTCTTCGCGCGCGACTTCGTCTTTCCGATGTTCCGCGCCAACGCCCTCTACGAGGGGCTCTATCTGCTCGGCACCTCGATCGCCCGGCCGCTGATCGCCCAGCGCCAGATCGAGATCGCGCGGGCGACCGGTGCCGACGCCGTCTCCCACGGCGCCACAGGCAAGGGCAACGACCAGGTGCGCTTCGAGCTGGGCTACTACGCCCTGGAGCCGGGCATCAAGGTGATCGCCCCCTGGCGCGAGTGGGACCTGAACAGCCGCACCAAGCTGATCGACTTCGCCGAGAAGCACCAGATTCCCATCGCCAAGGACAAGCGCGGCGAGGCGCCCTTCTCGGTCGACGCCAACCTGCTGCACATCTCCGCCGAGGGGAAGGTGCTGGAGGATCCCTGGCAGGAGGCGGAGGAATACGTCTATTCCCGCTCGGTCGCGCCGGAGCAGGCGCCCGACAAGCCGACCTACATCGAGGTGGAGTTCAAGAACGGCGACCCCGTCGCCATCGACGGGCGGCACCTGGACCCGGCGGCGCTGCTGACCGAGCTGAACCGCCTGGGCGGCGAGAACGGGATCGGCCGCCTGGATTTGGTGGAGAACCGCTTCGTCGGCATGAAGAGCCGCGGCATCTACGAGACGCCGGGCGGCACCGTCCTGCTGCAGGCCCACCGCGGCATCGAGCAGCTCACCCTCGACCGCGGCGCCATGCACCTCAAGGACGAGCTGATGCCGCGCTATGCCGAGCTGATCTACAACGGCTTCTGGTTCTCGCCCGAGCGCGAGATGCTGCAGGCGGCGATCGACAAGAGCCAGGAGCACGTCGAGGGCACGGTGCGCCTCAAGCTCTACAAGGGCTCGGTCTCGGTGGTCGGCCGCAAGAGCCGCAAGAGCCTCTACAGCGAGGCCCACGTGACCTTCGAGGAGGACACGGTCTACGACCAGCGCGACGCCGAGGGCTTCATCAAGCTCAACGCCCTGCGCCTGCGCCTGCTGGAGCGGCGCCAGGGCTAGATCCGAGGGCGGCGCCCGCCTCAGCGGGGCGGCAGCATGCGTCCGGTTCCGGGCTGCCGCTCCGCGAGGTATTGCGCGACCCGCTCGCCGGTTTCGCCGGCGAGCAGGCCGGACCGCACCAGGAAGCCCAGGTTCACGGCCGCCTGGTCCGGGTCGCCGGTGCGCACCGAATCGGTGATCAGCTGGGCTTCGAAGGCGGCGCGCTGCAGCGCCTGCTGGTTCGCCGCGTTCAGGTAGGCGGGAACGCCGGTCATCAGGGTCACGGCGATCGGCACCAGGGCGCTGATCAGGATGTTCCTGCGGTTGTCGGCCTTCAGCCGCTTCTCCGCGACCGCCAGCTCGCGGTACTTCAGCTCCGTCTCGACCTCGAACCGCCGGCGGCTCCAGTCGGCCTCCGTCATGGGTCTGTCGCTCTCCACGTTCCTTCTCCCGCGTCGAAGCGATCCCCCCGCTATCGGACAGCCATTCTACCGCAGAGGAGTCGGTCTCGGCAGAGGCTCGTGCGAGCGCCGGCCATCCCGGGCCGGAGCGGCTTCTTTCCGGATCGCACGGCCGATGTTGCGGTGCAGTACTTGCGTTGCAGCATCGGATCGGGGCATCAAGGGAGGATGAGGAAACCGCTGCTGCGCCTCGTCCTGCTGCTGCTGGCCATCGGCCTGGCGAACCCCGGACCACCGCCGGCGCTCGGCAGCGTCATGCCCCTGCCCTGCGATGCCGGCCTGTCGGCGGAGGCCTGCGCCGCCGCGCCGGCACAGAGGGGAGCGCGCTGCGGTTCCGCGGCGGACAGCCAGGCACAGAAGTCGTCCGCGATCCAGTGCGGGCGGCCTGCGGCGCCGGCCGAGGGCGGCACCGCCGAGCGGCCGGCCTTCGACCGGGAGCGCCTGCCGGCCTCGGCGCCGCGCGGGCGTATCGAGCGTCCGCCGAGAGCCGGATCGGCCTGACGGCCCCTCCTTTCCGCGTCTTCCCTGCGAACATCCGCCCGCGGCGGCTGCGGCACACCCGCGGCGCCGCGCGGCGGCATCCGGAGCACGACCATGTCCGACAGCACGAACCGCAAGCTGATCCTTCCCTTCCTCGGGCCGCTCTACGACCGCCTCCACGTCTTCGCGGAGACCCTGCTGCGGGTCGTCTGCGGCCTGGCGCTGGCCGTCCATGGCTGGCCCAAGATCCTCGATCCCTTCGGCAACATCGGAATGGTCGAGGGCCTGGGCTTCTATCCCGGCGTCCTCTGGTCGCCGCTGCTGGCCGCTACCGAGTTTTTCGGTGGCCTGCTGATCGTCCTGGGGCTGCTAACCCGGCCGGCGGCCCTGGCGGCCACCCTGGTGCTGCTGGTGACCGTCTGGTTCCACTGGGTCACCCTGGGCCAGGGCTATCCCGGAGCCGAGAAGTCGATCCTCTGGGCGGCCATCACCTTCTTCTTCGTGGTCCGCGGCGGCAACCGCCACTCCCTCGACGCGCGGGTCGGCCGGCAGTTCTAAGGACCGGCCTCATGCCGCCGCGGCGCGCCAGAGCGCCGCGGCGGCGACGCCGGCCAGCATCGCCGGCAGGATCGGCGTGCGCCGGGCGGCGAGGCCGCCGGCCACGCCGATCGCCAGCCAGGCCGCCGTGCCCCCGGTCAGCGCGGCCGGCAGCACCAGGGCGACCAGCACCGAGGCCGAGAGGTGGCGCAGGAAGGCCTCGATCCGCGGCGTCAGCGGCACGAAGCGCATCAGCCAGAGGCCGCCGACGCGGGTCCCGAGCGTGACCAGCGCCATCACGGCGACGGCGGCCATCGGGGCGAGTTCAGGCGCCACGGCTGCGAGCCTCCAGCAGCAGCCCCGCAAGGCCTCCGGCCAGGCCGCCGGCGATCACGTGCCAGCCGGGCGGCAGCAGCCAGACGCCAGCAAGGGCCACGGCACCCGCCACGACCCAGGGCGGCAGGTCGGCGCGGCCGCGCCACTGCCCGACCAGCATGGTCGCGAAGAAGGCCGGCATCATCAGGTCCAGGCCGAAGCGCCGCAGGTCGCCCAGGCCGCTGCCGAGCAGCCCGCCGGCGGCCGTCCCTGCCACCCAGAAGGCCCACATCACCAGGCCGCCGCCCAGCAGTAGCCCGGCGTCGCGCGCGCCCCGCTCGAAGGCGCTGCGGCTGTGCGCCCAGTTGGCGTCGCTGAGGAAGGCCAGCACGAGATGCCGCTGGCCCGGCGGCAGCGGCAGCAGCCAGGGTGCCAGGGCGGCGCCCAGCAGCAGGTGGCGCGCGTTCACCGCCAGCACCACCAGCGCCAGGGCGCCGAGCGGCAGCGGCTCCACCCAGAGCTCCAGGGCGGCGAACTGCGAGGCGCCGGCGAAGACCAGCAGGCTCATGAGCGTTGCGAGTTCCGGCGCCAGGCCGCGCTCCGTGGCCGCGGCGCCGAAGGCGAGGCCGAAGGGCAGGGCGAAGCAGGCCAGCGGCAGCATCTCGCGCATGCCCCGGAGGACACCCTGCGGCGTGACCAGCATCGGCGGCCGCCCGGCGTATCGGCCGGCGGTGGTCATGGCGTGTCACTCCTAACCGGCATTCAAGTTAGAGACTGCGGCGCCGCGAGCTTGGCGTCAACCATCATGGCGGTTAGAATTGTCCCATGGGCTATCGCGAGAAGACGCCGCGGCTGATCGGCGGCCGCCTCTGCCTCGACTTCGCGAACACCGCCGACTGGCGGGACGGCGTCGTCGTGCTGGAGGACCTGGAGGGGCCGGCCGACCTGCTGATCTGGGCGGGCCACCTCCGCCTTCTGGGGCCGGAAGCGGCGCCGGGCGAGGCGGAGACGGCGCGCGCCCTGCCGCCCCTGCGGCGCTTCCGGGCGGCGCTCTATCGGCTCTTCACCAGCGAAGCCGCGCCGGCGGCCGAGGATCTGGCCGAGCTCGACGCCTGGCTGCGCCGCGTGCCCCCGCTGCGGGCGGCGCCGGACGGCAGGCTGGTCTTTGCGGGCGATCCCGATCCGGCGGTCGCCGTCGCCGGGCCGGTCGCGGTCTCGGCGGCCGAACTGCTGACCGGCGGGGACCGGGAGCGGGTGCGGCGCTGTCCCGGCGACGACTGCGGCTGGCTGTTCCTGGACGAGAGTCGCAACGGCCGCCGCCGCTGGTGCTCGATGGAGACCTGCGGCAACCGGGCCAAGGCCCGCGCGCACTACCGGCGGCACGGCGGCGCGCGCGGCGTCAGCGCCCGGCCGGGCTCGTCCGGTCACTGACCGTCATCTGGTCCGGCGGTGGCGACGGCGGGGCCGCGCCGAACTCGATGGCGCCGGCTGCCGCCAAGGCGAGGGCGTAGAGAAAGACACGCATGGTCGACTGCTCCTCCCTTCGTGCCGCAGGCTGCGGCACGGCGATCGGGGGAGCAGACTGGAGGGGCCATCTTTCCGGTCTGTGGCCGGATCGGCCCTTCCGGGTTTCAGTTGTTTCGGACCGGGCTCAGTGGGACATCAGCACCGGTACGCTCTGGTGCTCCAGGATGTACTGCGAGACGCCGCCGAACAGCAGCGAACCGAGCTTGCCGCGGCCGAAGGCGCCCATCACCAGGACGTCGGGATCGACCTCCTTGCAGTAGGCCATGATCGTCTTCCCGAGGCTGCCCTTCTCCTTCAGCGGCACGTGGCGGGCATCGATGCCGTGGCGCTTCAGGTGGGCGATGATGTCGTGCTTGCCGGCCCAGCCGAGGAGGGCGTCCTCCGCCTCGCCGTTTACCGTTACCACGTCCAGCCGCTTCTTGGTCTCCAGGATCTGCATGGCGTCGGTCAGTGCCCGCGCCGCCGAGCGGCTGCCGTCCCAGGCCACCACCGCGACCTCCTTGAAGGGCCGGACCTGGTAGTCCTTCGGCACCATGATCATCGGCTTGCCGGAGCGCACGATCAGCTCTTCCGGCTGCACGGCCCGGCCGCCCAGGCGGATGGCGCCCTCGAACTGGCCGGTGACCAGCAGGTCGAAAGTGCGCGACATGCGTGCCAGCATCAGTCCCGGTGCGCCGTTGGTCGTGATCCACTCGTGCGTCACGCCGCCGCCGGCTGCCTCCACCGCCTGGTGGAACGAGGCCGCGATGCCGTCGACCGCCTCCTGCTGCGCCTGGCGCATGGTCTTCAGGAAGTCCTCGCCGATCCAGTGGCGGATCTGGCTCTCGTACTGCTCCGGCGCGTAGACGTAGGCCCCGGTCACGCCGGCCTCGTACTTGCGTGCCATCTGCAGCGCGAAGGCCAGGGCATTCTGCGCTCCCTCGTCGCCCTGGTAGGCCACCAGCAGGTCCTTGATTGCCACGTCGCGTCTCCTCGCCTCTGTTTATTCCTCGCCGCGCGGTTGCCGCCCGGCCGTGGCGATGGTAACGGCAACGGGCTTTCGGCTCCAACCGTGCTGTTGCGGGCCGGCCGCACCGGGGATTCGGGGGAGACTGTCATGGGCCGCCGCCTTCTCGTGCTCTTGCTGCTGTCGCTGGCGCTGGCCCGCCCGGACGGCCTGGCCGCGGCGGCGGGGGAGCCGCTGCTGCACCTGGAGATCGGCGGGCACGAGGCGGAGGTCTCCGGGAGCGAGCTGCTGGCGCGGCCGGAAGCCGCGGAGATCCTGGTTCCTCGCGACGTCGCCTACGGCCGCGAGATGCGCTATCGGGCGCTGCCGCTCGACGCCCTGCTCGAGGGCTTCGATCTGCCGCCCGGCGAGGTGCTGGAGATGGTGGCGACCGACGGCTTCGCCGCCCACTTCCCGGTCGATCTCCTGGCCCCGGGCGAGGGCGGAGCCGAGGCCTGGCTGGCGGTGGAGACGGCGGAGGCGCCCTGGCCGCCGCTGCCCGGCAAGGAGGCGAGCGCCGGACCCTTCTATCTCGTCTGGCTGCGACCGGAGGCGAGCGGGGTGCGCAGCGAGCAGTGGCCCTACGCCGTGGCGACCATCCGCAGCGTGCCCTCGCCGGCGAGCCGCTGGCCGGAGATCGCCGTGGATCCGGCGCTGCCCGCGACCGACCCGATCCGTGCCGGCCAGGAGCTCTTCGTCGTGCAGTGCATGGCCTGCCACACCCTGAACGGCGCCGGCTCGGCCAGCATGGGGCCGGACCTGAACCACCCGGCCAATCCCACGGACTACTTCACCCCGGAGGCCCTGCGGCTGCTGATCCGCGACCCGGCCGCGCTGCGCAGCTGGCCCGCCATGCAGATGCCGGCCTTCGACGAGGAAATGCTGAGCGAACGCGAACTCGACCAGATCCTCGCCTACCTGGCGCACATGGCGCAGCGGTAGGTCGCCCGCGCTGTCATCGCGAGCGTCAGCGAAGGATCTCGATCCGCAGGATGGTCCCCTAGCGCCGTCCTGTCTCACACGGAGCCGCGGAGGGCACGGAGTTGCGGTGGGACTCACCCTCCGTGCCCTCCGCGGCTCCGTGTGAGACCAGCGAGCCTTCGAAACAACGCTCGTCATCCTGAGCGAGAGCGAAGGATCTCGGGCCGGTTGGAGCTCCAGTCTGAGCGAGATCCTTCGCTGCGCTCAGGATGACGGCGAAGGGGATGACGGGGGCGAGCCCGAGGGCTCGCCCCCGTCAGTACTGGTAAGCCTCGAAGAGCTTCCCGAAGTCGCCGCCGAGGCGCCCCTGGAAGTCTTCCAGCAGGGCGTCGGCGGGGCTGCGGCCGGAGGCGACGATCTCGCGCAGCACCTCCAGGAAGAGCCGCTCGTCCATGCCCTCGCCGTTGAGGCAGGCGCGGTTCTTCAGGCCCTCGGCGGCGATCGTCAGCACCTCGCCGGCCAGCGCCGTCAGCGGGCGGCCGCGGAAGGGGGTGTCGAGCGCCTGGCGCGGCACCTCGGCGCGCAGGGTGGCGTGCTCCTCGGGGCTCCAGTCGCGCACCAGCGCCTCGGCCGCGGCCAGCGCCGCGTCGTCGTAGAGCAGGCCGACCCAGAGCGCCGGGAGGGCGCAGAGGCTGCGCCAGGGCCCGCCGTCGGCGCCCCGCATCTCCAGGAACTTCTTCAGCCGCACCTCGGGGAAGACCGTGGTGACGTGATCCGACCAATCGCTCATCAGCGGGATCTCGCCCGGCAGGATCTCCAGCCGCCCCGCCATGAAGTCCCGGAAGGAGAGGCCGGCGGCGTCCAGGTAGCGGCCGTCGCGGTAGACGAAGTACATCGGCACGTCGAGCAGGTAGTCGACCCAGCGCTCGAAGCCGAAGCCCGGCTCGAAGACGAAGGGCAGCACGCCGCAGCGGTCCGGGTCGGTGTCGGTCCAGATATGGCTGCGGAAGGACTTGAAGCCGTTCGGCCGCCCCTCGGTCAGCGGCGAGTTGGCGAAGAGCGCGGTGGCGATCGGCTGCAGGGCCAGGCTGACGCGGAACTTCCGCACCATGTCGGCCTCGTCGAGGAAGTCGAGGTTGGTCTGCACCGTGCAGGTCCGCAGCATCATGTCGAGGCCGAGCTTGCCGCGGGTCGGCATGTAGCGCTTCATGATGGCGTAGCGCCCCTTCGGCATCCAGGGCATCTCCGCGCGCGTCCAGGTGGGCGCGAAGCCGAGGCCGAGCATGCCGACCCCGATCGGGTCGCAGACCTCCTTCACCTCGGCGAGGTGGCGGTTCACCTCCGAACAGGTCTCGTGCAGGGTGCAGAGCGGCGCGCCGGAGAGCTCGAACTGCCCGCCCGGCTCCAGGGTGATGTTGCAGCCGCCCTTGGTCAGTGCGATCGGCTTGCCGTCCTCCTCCACCGCGGTCCAGCCGAAGCGGCCGGCCAGGCCCTCCAGCACCGCGCGGATCGAGCGCTCGCCCTCGTAGGGGGCGGGCCTCAGGTCGTCGCGGGTGAAGACGAACTTCTCGTGCTCTGTGCCGATGCGCCAGTCCTTGCGCGGCTTGGAGCCGGCCTCGAACCACTCGACGAGCTGCGCCTTGCCGACGATCGGCGCGCCCTTGGCTTGCGGCGGTGCGGACACGGGCGACTCCCCTGACGGACTGCTCTTTGGATCGGGCGCAGAAAAGGGGGTCGCCGCGGGGCCGTCAAGCGCGAAGGCCGCAGGGCAGGGAGGCGGCTGCATCAAGTCGCCGTGAACGAAAGAAAAAGGGCCGGTCCCGTGGGACCGGCCCTCCAGTTTTCCAAGCCCGGGGACGGACGCCTGGAGTGAGGGGACTGCTGCGGCTCAGAAGGGCCAGATGATGTCGAAGAGCTGCTGGCCGTAGCGCGGCTGCTGCACGTCGGAGATGTGGCCCTGGCCGCCATAGGCGATGCGCGCCTCGGCGATCTGGTCGAAGGAGATCTCGTTCAGGCTGGTGACGTCTTCCGGCCGCACGATGCCGGCGATCTGCAGCTGGCGCAGCTCGTAGTTCACCCGCGTCTCCTGCCGGCCGGCGATGATCAGGTTGCCGTTCGGCAGCACCTGGGTGACCAGGGCGGCGACGCGCAGGTTGATCTTCTCGCCGCGGCTGATCCGCCCGGTGCCCTCGACCGCGGAGTCGGCGCCGAAGTTGACCAGGTTGGAGGGGTCGATCGCGTTCGGGAAGATGCGGGCGAGCTGCGACTCCAGGCCGAGGAAGTTCGGCATGCCGGCGTTCTCGCCGCTGTTGCGGCTGCGGCTGCTGGTGTTGTCGAGCTGGGCACCGTCGTCGATTTCGATCACCACCGTCAGGATGTCGCCGACGGTACTGGCCCGCTGGTCCTTGAAGAAGGTGCGGTTGCCGGTGCGCCACAGCGAGTTGGCGTGGCGGCCCCCCTCGGAGGGCGGCGGCATCGGCATCACCACCTGCTGCGGCGAGGCGAAGGACGCCGGGTTCTCGATCGCGCTCATCGGCGGCTCGGCGCCGATCCGGCTGATGCGGTCGGCGGCGTTGCAGGCCGACAGCAGGAGGGCCAGCGCGAGCGCGGCGGCGCCGCGGCCGAGCAGGGGACGGAAGGAGATGGCGGTCATGGCTTTCGGTTCCTCTGCTCGGGGGTCAGTTGAAGGCGCGGCCGCCGTCGGCGAGGACGGCGACGCTGCCGTCTCGCGCCACCACGCCCTGGACGGTGGTGTTGGAGGTGGTGTTGACGACGCGGATCAGCGCCCCTTCGGCGCCGTCCTCCAGCGCACGTCCCGTGGCCGACAGCCGCAGCAGCGGCGTGTCCAGGCGCAGGGTGACCAGGCTGTTCTTCGACACCAGCACGGGATCGGTGACGTCGCCGGTGCGGATCGCGTCGCCCGGCCGCAGGTTGCGGCGCGGGGCCTTGCCGATCAGGTCGGCCGGATCGGTCACGGCGTCGTCGGGCAGGCGGTCGGCACGGAACTCCACCCACTCCAGGTCCTGCGACGAGATCACCGTGTCGCGGGGCAGGCGGCGCGTCGCCACCGGCACGTCGATCATCTCGAAGAAGCGGTCGGAGAGGGTGACCCGCGCCAGCGGCGTGCCGCGGTCGGGATAGACCAGGGTGGCGGTGAAGCGGCGCCCGCGGGCTTCGCGCGACAGGCCGACGATGCCCGGCTGTGCGCCCTGTGCCAGCGGCAGGATGAGCGGCATCGCCGGCTCGTCGAGCTGGAGCTGCAGGGAGGCGGTTTCGCCGCGCTCGTAGAAGGCTTCCCGCAGCAGCTCCTCCAGATCCTCCGACTCGAAGCGGATCGAGGCGCGCTCCACGTCGGTGGTGTCGAGGCGGGTGAGGGGCTGCCAGTCGATGTCGTAGGTCCGGGCCAGGGCACCGAGCCAGCGGGCGTCGAGCCGCACCGTGGTGCCGGCGGCCGGCGCCCGGCCGATCGGCGTATCGGCGCCGGCGTCGAGGCCGGCGAAGAGATCGCCCAGGCGGACCAGGTCGTCCTGAACCACCACGTGGCGGTTGAGCGAGACCAGGCCGGGGACGTCGCTGTCGCTGGCGAGGGCCGGGGCGGCGGAGAGCAGGCCGCTGGCGACGAGGCCGGCGGCGAGCAGGGCGGCGAAGGGGATCGGGCGCTTGTGCATGGCGTGTCTCCTGCGTCCCGGGTCAGCGCAGCGTGGTGACGCTGCGGAGCATCTCGTCGGAGGCCTGGATGACCTTGGAGTTCATCTCGTAGGCCCGCTGCGCGGTGATCAGCGAGGTGATCTCCTGCACCGCGTTGACGTTGCCGGTCTCGAGCGCGCCCTGGAGCACGGAGCCGAAGCCCGGCGCACCGGGGATGTCGACCTGCGGCCCGCCGGAGGCCGGTGTCTCCTTGAAGAGGTTCTTGCCCACCGCTTCGAGGCCGGCGTCGTTGACGAAGGTGGCGAGCTCGAAGGTGCCCTGCAGCTCCGGATTGACCACGCCGTCGCGCTTCACCCAGACCTCGCCGTTGGTGTTGATGGCGATGGAGACGGCGTCCTGCGGCACGCGGATGCCGGGGGCGACCAGGAAGCCCTCGGGCGTCACGATGTCGCCGTCGGGGCTGAGCTGGAGGGAGCCGGCCCGGGTATAGGCCGTCTCGCCGCTCGGCAGCTCCACCTGGAAGTAGCCACGGCCGTTGATGGCCAGGTCCAGGGTGTTGTCGGTGATGTTCAGGTTGCCCTGCTCGTGGATGCGGTAGACCGCCGCGGTGCGCACGCCGAGGCCGACCTGCACGCCCGAGGGCACGATGGTGCCGGCGTCGGAAGACACCGAGCCGACGCGCCGCAGGTCTTGGTACAGCAGGTCGTGGAACTCCGCCCGGCCGCGCTTGAAGCCGGTGGTGCTCATGTTGGCGATGTTGTTGGAGATGACTTCCACATTGACCTGCTGGGCCAGCATGCCAGTGGCGCCGATGCTGAGGGCTCGCATGTTCTTCTGACTCCCTGACTCAGGCTGTGGCGCGCGGCGCGCCGACGATCTGGATCACCTTGCGCTGGCGCTCGTGCTCCTGTTCCATCAGCGTGTTGGCCGCGTTGTAGCTGTGCAGCGTCTGGATCATGTGCGTCATCTCCAGGATGCCGCTGACGTTGGACTGCTCGATCATTCCCTGCAGGACCGTCGCGTCGGGGGCCGCGATCGGGTCCTCCTCGTCGGCGCGCAGCAGGCCCTCGGCCTCTCGCTGCAGGGCGTATTCGTTCTCGAAGCGAACCACCTGCACCCGGCCGATAACCTCTTCGGCCAGGGGGTCGTTCACGTCGCGCACCGAGATGGTGCCGTCGCTGTTGATCTGGATCTCGCTGGCGTCGGGCGGGAAGACGATGACGTCGCCGGCCTCGCCGATCACCGGCAGGCCGGTGCGGGTGACCAGTTGGCCCTGCTCGTCGAGGCCGAAGGTGCCCCGCCGCGTGTAGCGCTCGCCGTCTTCGGTGCGCACGACGAAGTAGCCTTCGCCGCGGATCGCCAGGTCGAGGGGGTTGTCCGTCGCCAGCATCGCGCCCTCGGAGAGGTCGCGTACCGTGGCGAAGTCCTGGGCCAGGCTCAGGCGGCTCAGCGGTCCGGCCGCCGGGTCGCGCGTCTGCTTGAGGTATTCCTTGAAGACCAGCGCCTCGCGCTGGAAACCCGGCGTGTTGACGTTCGCCATGTTGTTGGCGATCACGTCCATCTGTCGGCGCCGGCCGGTCAGGCTCGATAGAGCGACGTAGCTTGGGCTGTCCATGGTTCCAAAGTCCCCGGTCGTTGTCGGCGGGGTCCGGGTGGGCCCGGTACTTCTCCGCCCGGCCAAGAGGACAGCAAGCCCCGTGCCACCGGCGCCTTCTCATGAATATCAATGCGTTGTGCCCAGGGGGCGGCGGCATCTGCCGGGCTGGAAGCGCCGGGCGGGTCGGCGGCTGCCGGGCAAAAAATGCCCACCGTCGTGGTTAGCGCAAACGAGTTGTTAACCAACCGCCGACTAGTCTCCGCTGCGTGCCGGCAACGCGTCGGCCGGAGCCGTGTGGAAGGGTCGAATGAGCGACGTTGCAATGGATCAGGAAGAGGACGGCGACCTTCAGGTCGAGGTGACGCAGAAGTCCGGCCTGAGCGGCAAGAAGCTGGTCCTCTTCATCCTCCTGCCGCTGCTGCTGCTCGGCGGCGGCGGCGGTGCCGCCTATGTGTCCGGCGCCCTGGACGGTCTGTTGGGCAAGGGCGCCGAAGAGGTCGAGGTCGACGCGCCGGCCCCGGTGCCGAGTGCCTTCTACGACCTGCCCGAGCTGTTGGTGAACCTCAGCAACGAGGGGCGGCGGGTCAGCTATCTGAAGCTTTCCATCAGCCTGGAGCTGCCCGGCGAAGCCTCGATCGCCCGCATCGAGGCGGTGATGCCGCGCATCGTCGACAACTTCCAGGTCTACCTGCGCGAGCTGCGCACCGAAGACCTGCAGGGCTCCGCCGGGATGCAGCGGCTGCGCGAGGAGCTGCTCACCCGCGTCAACCTCGCCGCCCATCCCGTGGTGGTGCGCGACGTCCTCTTCCGCCAGATGCTGGTCCAGTAGGAAGGCACCATGAGCGAAAGCCCCCTGGAAGCGCCCGAAGCCGGCGAAGACGACGAGGAGTACCGCGCGCTCCTCGCCGAATGGGAGACCATGTCCGGCGACGAGGAGGAGGGCCAGGAGGACGGCGAGACCATGGTCGGCTCCTCGACCCGGGTGCTCGACCAGAACGAGATCGACTCCCTGCTCGGCTTCGACGACGACGGGGCCGGCGGCGGCGAGAACGCGGGCATCAACGCGATGCTCAACTCGACGCTCGTTTCCTACGAGCGTCTGCCGATGCTGGAGGTGGTCTTCGACCGCCTCGTACGCATGATGTCGACCTCGCTGCGCAACTTCACCTCGGACAACGTCGAGGTCAGCCTCGACAACATCGGCTCGGCTCGCTTCGGCGACTACCTCAACTCCATCCCGCTTCCGGCCATGCTCGCCGTCTTCAAGGCGGAGGAGTGGGACAACTACGGCCTGATGGTGGTGGATTCCTCGCTGATCTACTCCATCGTCGACGTGCTGCTCGGCGGCCGCCGCGGCACGGCCGCGATGCGCATCGAGGGCCGGCCCTACACCACGATCGAGCGCAACCTGGTGCAGCGCCTGATGACGGTCGTGCTGACCGACCTCTCGGCCGCCTTCGACCCGCTGTCGCCCGTGACCTTCCGTTTCGAGCGACTGGAGACCAACCCGCGCTTCGCCGCCATCGCCCGCCATGCCAACGCCGCCATCACCGCGCGCCTGCGCGTCGACATGGAGGATCGTGGCGGGCGCATCGAGCTGCTGCTGCCCTACGCCACCCTCGAACCGGTGCGCGAGCTGCTGCTGCAGATGTTCATGGGCGAGAAGTTCGGCCGCGATTCCATCTGGGAAGGCCACCTCACCGCCGAGCTCTGGCACACCGACGTCGGCATTCAGGCGGTGCTGGACCAGATCGAGCTGCCCCTGGGCCGCATCCTGGATCTCAAGGTCGGCGACCACATCCCGCTGAACCGCCAGACCAACTCCAAGATCGGCCTGCGCTGCGGTGAGGTCGAGATGTTCCGAGGGCTGATGGGCCGCCGCAACGGCCACATTGCCGTGCGCATCGCCGACAAGCTGATTCGCGAGAACCGGGAGGACGAGGCGTGAGCCCGAACCTGGAACTGCTGACCGACGGGCTGCTGGCCGTGCTGTTGCTGGTGACCATCGGCTACGCCGTCGTGCTCAATCGCAAGCTGGCCGCCCTGCGCGACCTGCGCGGCGACATGGAGCGCGCCGTGGCCGCCTTCGCCGAGGCGCAGCGCGAGGCGGAGCAGGGACTGTCGGAGCTGCGCGACCGCGCCGAGGTGCTCTCCGTCGAGCTGCGCGAGCAGGTGGGATCCGCCGCCGGCCGGCTCGACGAGGCCCGCGGGCTGGCCGACGATCTTCACTTCCTGGTCGACAAGGGCCAGTCCCTGGCCGACCGGCTGGAGCGTGCCGTCGCCAGCGGACGACACCTCGCCGCGCCGGCCTCCGTGCCGGCCTCCGCCGCGGGGCAGCGGGCGGCTCCGACCCTGCGCGCGGAGCGTCCCCGGCAGTCGAAGCAGCCGGCCAAGCAGCCGGCCGACCTGGGTCCAGCGGCGCCGACCTCAGCCGTGGCCGCTGCTTCCGCCGCCGCACCGGCCGCGGGTGATCCGACGCGGCGGGAGCTGATCGACGCGCTGGATTCGATCCGATGAGCGGGATTCATCAGAACGGCAACGCGGGCGCCGGGACCGGTTTCGGCCGCACGCCGCGGCTGCGGGTCCTGCCGGCCCTGATCGTGGTGGCCGGGGTGATCCTCGCCCTGCGGGTCGCCGACATCTGGCAGGGCGTCGAGGTGCTGGCCCAGGAGGCCGCGCGCGAGGAGACCTCGCAGCAGGAGCCGGCCGGCGACGCGGCGCAGCTCGAGGAAGCGCCGCCGCCGCTGGGCCTGGATCCGCTGCGCATGACCGAGACCGAGATCCAGCTGCTGCAGGAGTTGGCAGCCCGCCGCGAACAGCTGGAGGCGCGCGAGCGCTCCCTGGCCGAGCGCGAGGCGCTGCTCACGGCCGCGGAAGGTCGGATCGACGAGAAGGTCCTGCGTCTGGAAAGCCTCCAGGCGACCATCGAGAGCCTGCTGGTGGAGTTCGACGAGCAGGAGGAGGCCCAGTTCGGCAGCCTCGTGCGCATCTACGAGAACATGAAGCCCCGCGACGCCGCACGCATCTTCGAGCAGCTCGACATGACCGTGCTGCTGGAGGTTATCGGCCGGATGCGCGAGCGCAACTCCGCGCCGATCCTGGCGCAGATGCGTCCCGATCGGGCGCAGCAGGTGACGCTGCAGCTGGCGCAGCGCCGCGAGCTTCCGATCGAGCGCTGAGCGAGGGACTCGGGAAAAAAACGACGCCGCCATCGGGCTTTACCCGGCGTTAACGGCACCTCCTCTAATGTTCGACCGTCATTCCACCTCGGGCCGGTTTGCCGGTAGCACTAGGAGTTGAGAACATGGCCACTGTCGATTCGGATATGCCGATCCTGATCGTCGACGACTACAAGACGATGCTGCGGATTATCCGTAATCTGCTGAAGCAGTTGGGCTTCAACAACGTCGACGAGGCGACCGACGGCGCTGCCGCGCTGCAGAAGCTTCGGGACCGTCCCTACCAGCTGATCATCTCGGACTGGAACATGGAGCCGATGAGCGGCCTGCAGCTTCTGCGCGAGGTTCGCGCCGACAGCAAGCTGAAGGACCTGCCCTTCGTCATGATCACGGCCGAGAGCAAGAGCGAGAACGTGATCGCGGCCAAGGAGGCCGGGGTGACCAACTACATCGTCAAGCCGTTCAACGCGGCGACGCTGAAGAACAAGCTCACCGCCGTCTTCGGCGCCTTCTGAGAAGGAGCGGGAGAATGACCGCCGCCACGGCCAGCCGTCGCACCGCCGACATCGACGAGGATCTCGAGGCCCGCCTGGCCGCGCTGGTGCGTGGTCATCAGGGCCTCGATCCGGCCGACCTCGTCGAGGTCGTCGAGAGCATCGTCAGCAGTGCGCAGGGCGATCTCTCCTCGGTCAACCTCCGGCTCTATACGGAAATCGAGGCGCTCTCCAGCTACATCCAGACGGCGCGGTCCGAGATCGCCTCGCTGCGTCCCGACGAGATCACCGACGAGCACCTGCCGGCGGCCGGCGAGGAACTCGAGGCGATCGTCGGCGCCACCGAGCAGGCCACCAACGCCATCATGGAGGCGGTGGAGCAGATCGAGAACGAGGCGGCCAAGCTGGACCCCGAGGCGGCGGGTCGGATAACCGACGCCGTCACCAACGTCTACGAGGCCTGCAGCTTCCAGGACATCACCGGCCAGCGCATCACCAAGGTGGTGAACTGCCTGACGCACATCGAGGAGAAGGTCAACGCGCTGCTGACGGCCTTCGGCCAGGAGATCACGCCGAAGGGCGACGCTCCGGCCCCGCGACCGGCCCCGAAGCCGGCGAAGACGCCGGCCTCGGGCCGCCCGGACGAGCACCTGATGAACGGCCCTCAACTCCCCGAGAACGCGATCAGTCAGGACGACATCGACGCGCTGCTCGCGAGCTTCGACTGAGGCGGCGATGGCGGCGCCGGGCCGCAGTTCCGACGGCGGAGGTTTGCCGGAGCCTCCGGCGTCCGGTGCGGGGGGCATGATCGCCCTGCTCAGCCTCAACCTGCTGCTGCTCGCCTTTTTCATTCTGCTGACAGCGCTCGCCACCTTCGAGCAGAAGCGGCTGATCGAGGTGGTGCGGAGCGTCAACGAGACCTTCCAGGGCCGCGTCATGGCGACGCCGCGCGAGGACACACCGCCGGTAGGCGACTGGACGGCGCCGCAGGCCTCGGCCACGCTCAGCCTGCTCGGGCAGCTGTTCCGCGCGAACTTCCCGACAGCTCGCCTGGAGGTCGATCCCGAGCGCGGCGAGATGCGCATGGAGCTGGAGGCCGGCGCGCTCTTCCCCGGCGACGGCGTCGAGGCCGGCCCGGCGGCGCGCCGCCTGCTGGACGGCCTGGTGACCGCGCTGGAGTCGCGCGGCGGCGAGGGATACGAGATCGAGTTCTTCCACGGCTTCGATGCCGGCGAGCGCGGGCGGCTGGTCGACAGCGCGGGTGCGGACCCCGTGTTTCTGCGCACCGGCGCTCTGGTCGGCGAGATGACGCGGCTGGGCATCGGCGAGGGCCACCTCTCCGCCGGCCTGCTGCCCGGCTCCGCCGAGCAGGTGCGTGTAGTGCTGCGGCTCTGGGGTGAGCCGGGCGAGCCCGAGGGGCCGCGGAGGACCTGGCGATGAGCGGCGGGAACGGCAGCGGATCGAGTTCCTCGAGGCGCGGCTGGCAGCCGCCGCAGCCCGATTCCGTGACCGGCAGCGGCGACGCCTGGCTGGTGACCTTCACCGATCTGGTGGCTTTGCTGCTCGCCTTCTTCGTGATGCTCTTCGCCATGATGACCCTGGATCAGGACGTCTGGGAAAGCCTGCAGGAGGGTTTCGCCGTGGAGTGGGTGAGGCTGGATCCGCTGCCGGAGCCCCCGGTGCCCGAAGAGGAGCGGGACACGCCCACCGTGGAGCTGCGCAGCGGCGTCGATCTCGACTATCTCTCGGCGTTGCTGCGGCAGGAACTGCCGAACCACGCCGCCCTGGCCGGCGCGCGGATCGACCGGCAGGAGGGCCGCCTGGTGATCGCCCTGCCGGACCGGCTGCTGTTCGACAGCGGCGCCACCCGCCCGCACCCCGCGGCGGCCGACGCGCTCTACACCCTCGGCGGCCTGCTCCGGCATCTCGACAACCGCGTCGAGGTGCTGGGCCACGCCGACCCCCGGCCCATGCCGGAAGGCACGACGCGCAGCAACTGGGAGCTGTCGCTGGCGCGCGGCACCGCCGTGGCCGACATGCTGGCGCGTGCCGGCTACACCCAGCCGATCCTGATCCGGGGCCACGGCGAGAGCCGCTACGACGAGCTGTCGGCCGTGCCGGCCGAGGTGCGCCTGGACCTCGGCCGGCGCACCGACATCGTCATTCTCGACGACGCCGGGGAGGAGGCTCCATGACGCGCCTGCTGCTCCTGCTGTCGCTGCTGCTCTGCATCCCGGCCGGCTTCGCTGCCGCGCAGGGGCAGGAGGAGCCGGTGACCACGCCGGTGCGCGCCTCGCTGCACGCCGACCGCTATCGCCTGGCGATGGATTTCCGCGACCGGCCGGAATACAGCGTCCGCATCGAGGGGCGGCAGCTGATCATGGAGTTCGAGCGCCCGGTGCTGCTCGATTTCGCTCCGGCCCGCCGTGACCTCGGCGAGCGGCTCGGCGAGCCGCGGATCACCGAGTTCGGCCGC
>SR_TP_S13solDRAFT_1000151_pt1 | contig 36859 bp, 31 predicted proteins | sample SodReaTP_S13sol_FD_11159 | JGI IMG/M metagenome (IMG submission 11159)
GCGCCCGTGACTGGATTCTGGCCAGCGGCGGGGCCGAGCGCAGCAACGTGTTCACCCGGATTCTGCTGGCCTGGTTCGGCCAGGTGCCGTGGAAGGCGGTCCCGTTCATGCCGGTGGAAATCGTGCTGCTGCCGCGCTGGTTCTTCTTCAACCTGGGCAAGGTCTCGTACTGGACCCGAGCGGTGCTGGTGCCGCTGCTGATTCTCAACACCCGGCGGGTGCAGGCGGCCAACCCGAGCGGGGTCGGGATCGCGGAATGTTTCGTCACCCCGCCGGATCAGGTGCGAAAGTGGTTTCCGGCGCGCTCGTTTCTCAACCGGATGTTTGTCTGGATGGAAGGGATCGGGCGCCGGATGGAACCGTTGATTCCCGGCCGCATGCGCGCGCACGCAACCAGACGGGCCGAGCAATGGTTCATCGAGCGTCTGAACGGCCACGACGGGCTGGGTGCCATTTTCCCGGCCATGGTCAATGCTTCGCTGGCGCTGAAGGAGCTGGGCTACCCGGATGATCATCCGCTGCGCATCCAGGCACACGAGGCGATAAGGCGCCTGATGATCCGGCGTGAAAACGGCGATGTCTACGTCCAACCCTGCGTTTCGCCGGTCTGGGATACCGGCTTGGCTGCACTTGCCCTGCAGGCAACGGACGAAGCGGATGCACGGGCAGCGGCCGAGCGGGGGCTGGGTTGGCTGGTCGAGCGCCAGCTTCGCGACGAGCCGGGCGACTGGCAGCGCGATCGCCCGGAGCTGCCCGGCGGCGGCTGGGCATTTCAGTACAACAACGCCCATTACCCGGATCTGGACGACACCGCGATGGTCGCCTGGGCCATGCAGGAACACGGCACGCCCGCGCTGCGCGAGCCCATCGGGCAGGCCGCCGTCTGGCTGGCCGGGATGCAGAGCAGCAACGGCGGTTTCGGCGCGTTCGATATCGACAACGACAGCGAGTATCTCAACGAAATCCCGTTTGCCGATCATGGTGCGTTGCTGGATCCGCCAACGGCGGATGTCTCGGCGCGCTGCCTGACGCTGTTCGCAATGCTCGACGAGCCGCGTTTCCAATCCGCGCGCGAAAAGGTGCGTGAATATCTGCTGGCCGAACAGGAGCGCGACGGCTGCTGGTTCGGGCGCTGGGGCACGAACTACATCTACGGCACCTGGTCGGCTCTGGCGGCGCTGGCCGCCGATGGCAGCGAGCGCAATGCACAAGCCATTGCCCGCGGCGTGGCCTGGCTGGAAAGCGTGCAGAACGCCGACGGCGGCTGGGGCGAGGGCAACCAGACCTATCACGACCCTTCACTGGCCGGCACCGGCAGTTGCAGCCGTGCATTCCAGACCGGCTGGGCCCTGCTGGGCCTGATCGCGGCCGGCCGGGCCGACTCCGAAGCGGTCCGGCGCGGCGTCGATTACCTGGTCAGGACCCAGTCCGGGGAGGGCGACTGGCCGGAGCCCTGGTTCACTGCGCCCGGTTTTCCGCGCGTGTTCTACCTCAAGTATCACGGCTACTCGCATTATTTTCCGCTCTGGGCCCTGGCCGAAGCACGCAAGAAATGGCGGAACCAGCCTGCTTCGCCGGCATAGTCGCCGCGCTGGATTTCGAGGCAGCCGCTTTCAAGGGCAAGCTTTCCCCCAGTCTGCGCCTGGAGGTCTGCGGCATGGGTGACGAGGCCGCGGCTCGGGCGGCCCGGCGGCTTTTGCAACAAGGTGCCGGCATGCTGGTCAGTTTCGGTACCGCCGGTGCGCTGGGCGAAGCCGGCGCCGGCGCGATCATGATTCCCGATCGGATCCTGGGCCCGGGCAATGCCCGGTGGGCCTGCGATCCGGCGCTGATTCGGCTTTTCTCGGGCCATCTGTCCCGGCGACTGCCCCCATCCGATCAGCTCATGCAGGGTTCGCTGATGAGCGTCGGGCATGCCGTTGTCGATCCTGGTGAAAAGCGGCGGCTGCGAATCGAAACCGGAGCCGAGGCGGTCGACCTGGAGAGTGCTGCGATCGCGAAAGTCGCAGCCGCCGCCGGCAGTCGGGTGCCATTCCTGGCCGTGCGCGTGATCGTGGATGCAGCCGATCGGGTCATCCCGCAGGCTGCGCTGCTGGCCATCGATGGGTCCGCCAGTCGTCCGCTGCGCATGCTGCCGGCGCTGGTAAAATCTCCCGGCCAGATTCCGGCGCTGGTTCTGCTGGGCCTGGCTTCGCGCCGGGCCAATCGTTCACTTCGGCTGTGCGCCGGTGCGCTTTCCACGGCCATGACGGATCCGGCCTTTCTCGACGCCATTGCAGGAACTTCCTCGACATGACCAACGCTGCCGTCGCCGTGGCGCACGCCAACTTCGCCCTGATCAAGTACTGGGGCAAGCGCGATATCGCTTTGAATCTGCCCGATGTAGGCTCGATCTCGATCACGCTGGAGGCGTTGTCGAGCGAAACCCGGGTTGAACTGCTCCCAGGGCTGGAGGCCGACCAGGTCGTGCTCGACGGCCAGTCCGATGGACCGGGAACTGCGCGCGTGATCGCGATGCTGGAACGCTTTCGCCAGATCTCGGGCAGCCGGGCGCATGCCCGGGTTGACAGCCGCAACAACTTTCCTACCGGGGCCGGGCTGGCCTCTTCGGCATCGGGTTTCGCGGCGCTGGTCACGGCTTGCGACCGCGCCTGGTCACTGGGCCTGGACAAGACCCGCTTATCGGAACTGGCACGAATCGGTTCCGGCTCCGCCGCCCGGTCGATTTTCGGTGGTTTCGTCGAGATGCATCGTGGCCACCGGGCCGACGGCAGGGATTCGATTGCCGAACCGCTGCTGGAGGCCAGCGCATGGCCGTTGCATACGGTAATCGCGATCAGCGACCGTGCCCGCAAGGCGATCGGTTCGACCGAGGGCATGCAACGCACGGCCGAGACCTCGCCGTTCTACCGCAGCTGGGTGGAAAACCAGCCGGCCGATCTGGAGCGTGCCCGGCAGGCCATTGCCGGAAGGGATTTCGATGCCCTGGCCGATGTGTCCGAAGCCAGCGCGCTGGCCATGCACGGGCTGGCAATGTCGGCCCGTCCCGGGCTTTTGTATTTCAATGCCACGACGATCGAATGCCTGCATCGCATCCGGGCGCTGCGTGCGTCCGGACTGCCGGTGTTTTTCACGGTAGATGCCGGGCCGCAGGTCAAGGCGATCTGCACCGCCGATGCGGTCGACCCGGTCGCCGATGCGCTTGGCCAGGTCCCCGGGGTTCAGCAGATCGTGCGTTCAGGATTGGGGCCGGGCGCGTGGCTTGCGGGATCGGGCCGGTGAAATTCGCGCACAGGGTTGTTGCCAGCGCACCGGGCAAGCTGATCGTGATCGGCGAATATGCAGTACTGGAGGGTGCCCCGGCGCTGGTGCTGGGCCTGAACCGGCGGGTTCGGGTCACGGCGGTACCCGGCCAGGGTCGCCTGAGCGCGCCGCAGCTGGGCCTGGAGCTGAACTGTCGAAATCTGGACAAGGCAGCGAACGCGCTCGTGGATGATGCCGGCAGGCAGGCATTGGGCCTGACCGGGCGCTGGATCCCCAGACTGCTGAGCGCGCACGGCGTCGATACGGCGCGGCTGACCGAACTGGATCTGGAAATCGATTCATCCGAACTGTTTGCGCCCCCGGCGGTCAACTCGACCAGCAGCCATGCGATCAAGCTTGGACTGGGATCCAGCGCGGCAGTCAGCGTCGCACTGGCGCGCGTGCTGTCGGAGGTGCTCGAATTCGGCCCGGAATGGTCCAATGCGGAAGCCTGGCTGCAGGATCTGCTGCCAATCTACCGCGACGCATTGGGTACGCACGCCAGCGGCGCCGACCTCGCGGCTTCGCTTTTCGGCGGGGCGATTGTCTACCGGGACGGGCCCGGGGGCGTGACGGTCACGCCGGCCGCGTGGCCCGATGGTCTGCAATGGTGTCCGGTCTGGACCGGTCAACCAGCACAGACGACCGATTTCGTTCGACGTTTTTCCGACTGGCGCGCTTGCAGCGCGGAATCGGGTCAGTGGATGGCTCAACTGTCGTCGATTGCGCGGCGGGCGTGCCGGATGGACGCGGGTGACGGTGAAATGCTGTCGGCGCTCGGGGATTACGCTGAAGTGCTGGCCGCGATGGCCGCCGCTGCGGGGCTGGAGATCGTCACCCCGGCGCACGCCCGGCTGGGCCGGCTGGCCGAGGAATGCGGTGTGGTCTACAAGAGCTGCGGGGCCGGTGGCGGAGACCTGGGAATTGCCGTGGCCGGCGACGCGGCAGGCCTGCAGGCATTTCTCGGGCGAATCGAAGAAATGCAGGGGCTTGCGTTAGAATCAGCAACGTCTGACGGTGTGAAGCTGGAGGTTCCGGCACAGGGAAACGGGTTGCCGGAGAATCGTCGGGTCGATCAGTAACAAGGAGCCAACGTGGCACGAATTCCGGAGTTCTACAAGCTTTCCGTCTCGCAGCGTGTGCGTGCAGTGCGCAAGCAGGGCCTGTTGTCCAACCAGGACTACCAGGCACTGGTCAGCGGCGAGCATACGCTGTCGATCCAGTCGGCCGACAAGATGATCGAGAACGTCATCGGCGTGATGGGCCTGCCGGTGGGTCTGGGTCTGAATTTTCTGATCAACGATCGCGAATATGCCGTGCCGCTGGTGGTCGAGGAGCCGTCGATCGTGGCCGCCCTCAGCTCCGCGGCCAAGGTTGCCCGCACCGGTGGCGGGTTCCAGGTCGAGAGCACCGATCCGATCCTGATCGGTCAGGTCCAGATCGTGGATGTGCCGCATCCGCAGCGTGCCAGGACCGCGCTGCTGCAGCGCAAGGGCGAGATCCTGAACCTGGCCAACAGCCTGCACCCCAACATGGTCGCGCGCGGTGGCGGGGCCAAGGATCTCGAGGTGCTGGTGCATCCGTCCTCGGGGCAGGGCGGCGACATGGTGGTCGTCCACCTGCTGGTCGATACCTGCGATGCGATGGGCGCCAACCTGGTCAACACCATGTGCGAAGGCGTGGCCTCGCTGGTCGAGAACATCGCCGAAGGCAAGGTGTTCCTTCGCATCCTGTCGAATCTGACCGACCGGGCGATGGTCAAGGCGCAGGTCCGGATTCCGATCGATGCGTTGTCGGGCAAGGGCTTTGACGGCGAACAGGTGCGTGACGGCATCATCCTGGCCAATGAATTCGCGTCGATCGACCCGTACCGGGCCGCGACTCACAACAAGGGCATCATGAACGGCATCGATGCGGTGGCCCTGGCCACCGGTAATGACTGGCGCGCAATCGAGGCCGGTGCTCATGCCTGGGCCGCACGCGGGTCACACTATGCCTCGTTGACACAATGGACCCGCGCCGATGACGGTGCCCTGCACGGTCAGCTCGAGATCCCGATCAAGGTCGGCATCGTCGGCGGGCCGCTGCAATCCAACCCCACGGTCGGCATGAATCTGCGCCTGCTGGGGGTCAAGTCTGCGCGCGAACTGGCCGAAGTAATGGGTGCCGTCGGGCTGGCCCAGAACTTCTCTGCCATACGCGCACTGGTCACGGAAGGCATTCAGCAAGGCCACATGACACTGCACGCACGCAGCGTGGTCGCCGCGGCCGGTGCCGCACCGGAGGTATTCGAAACCGTGGTCGACCGGCTGATCGAATCGGGCGATATCAAGATCTGGAAAGCGCGCGAGCTGATCGATGAAATCGGCCAGCGCGATCAGGCCGGGCTGGATGACGCAAGCGATGGCGAGGCGCTCGCCGGGCGTAGCGTTTCGGCCGGACACGGCAAGATCATTCTGCTGGGTGAGCACGCGGTAGTGTACGGTCGGCATGCGATCGCCGCGCCGATTCCGCTGGCCATCCAGGCGCATGTCGAGAAAGCCCGCGATGGCGTGGACCTGATCATCCCGCGCTGGGGGGTGGAGCAGCGCTATCACGCCAATGCCGCCAAGCAGCATTCATTCGAGAAGTCACTGGCATTGATCTTCGAGCGCCTGGGCCTGCAGCACGAAGGCATGCGCATCGAAATCTTCCCCAACGTTCCCCGGGCAATGGGGCTGGGCGGTTCGGCGGCAATTGCCGTGGCCACCATTCGCGCGCTGGACCGCTGCTTCGAGCTCGGCCTGGATGACGGCAAGGTCAACGAACTGGCCTTTGAATGCGAAAAGATCGCCCACGGCACGCCGTCAGGTATCGACAATACACTTTCGGTATATGGCCAGACCATGCTGTTCCGGTCCGGTGAGAAGCCGTTGCGACAAACGATCGAGCTCCCGCACCCAATCGAGCTGGTCATCGGCATCAGCGGCATCGAGAGCCTGACTGCGGCCACGGTGGCGCGCGTGCGCAATGCCCGCACGGCGCACCCGGCCTTGTATGAGGACATCTTCAACCAGATTGATTCGCTGGTCCTGCAAGGTGTGGATGCGCTGGTCGAAAACAGGCTGGATACCCTGGGTGAGTTGATGAATATCTGCCAGGGATTGCTCAATGCCATGCAGGTCTCGAGCTGGGAACTGGAGGAAATGATCCAGATCGCCCGGCGTCAGGGTGCGCTGGGGGCCAAGCTCACCGGTGGCGGCGGCGGCGGCTCCATCATCGCGCTGTGTCCGCCGGGCGAAGATGCCGCAGAGCGCATCGAAACGGGGCTCACCGAGGCCGGTTACCAAGCCATGAAGGTAAAAATCGGAGGAGATGCATCCAATGACTGACGCGCCGCGCCAGCAGGTCTCGTTCGACAGTGAGCCGTTGATCCTGGTCGATGAAAACGACCAACAGATCGGTCACATGGCCAAGCGCGAAGCGCATCGCGGCCACGGTACGCTGCACCGGGCCTTCTCGGTATTCCTGTTCGACGAGCGCAACCGCCTGCTGCTGCAGCAGCGCAGCGCTGCAAAGCCGTTGTGGCCGTTGTACTGGTCCAACAGCTGCTGCTCGCACCCGCGCCGGGGCGAAGACATGAATTCCGCGACCCATCGTCGGGTGCGTGAGGAGCTGGGCGTCGAAGCGCCGTTGCAGTACGTCTACAAGTTCATCTACCAGGCCGATTTCGGTGACGTTGGCGCCGAACATGAGCTATGCCACGTCTTCATCGGCCAAGTCGAGGATCCGCGGATTCAGGTTCATCCCGATGAAATCGCCGGCTGGCGCTGGGTCGAGTTCGACCAGGTCGCCGAGTTGCTGGACAAGGGCCCCGAGCCCTGCACGCCCTGGTTCAGAATGGAATGGAAAGCACTGACCGGCCAGTGGCGGGATCACCTCGATCGCCTGCTTTCGCGCGGCGTCGGGGTCTGAGCAGGGGACTGGAACGCGGAATCGGAATGTCGCTGCCCGGAAATGAAATGACACATGAAATGACAAGCGAAGTGATCAGGTCCACTGAAGCAACCTGTTCGCTTTCAGGAAACAAGCACCCAAGCCAAAAAAAGGACTCCTAAATCATGTCCATCCCCCTGATTCAGCAGTATCGAGTCGCCAAGTACCTGATGCAGAAAAAGCTTGCAGGCGAGAAGCGTTTTCCGCTGGTCTTGATGCTTGAACCGCTATTCCAGTGCAACCTGGCCTGTGCCGGCTGCGGCAAGATCGACTATCCAAAGGAGACTCTCCAGCGTCGATTGAGCGTCGAGGATGCACTCAAGGCGGTCGATGAGTGCGGTGCCCCGATGGTTTCCATCCCCGGTGGAGAGCCGCTCATTCACAAGGAAATGCCGCAGATGGTGCGTGGCATCATCGAACGAAAGAAGTTCGTCTATCTATGTACCAATGCGATCCTGATGAAAAAGAAGATGGACGACTACGAGCCGTCGCCTTACTTCACGTGGTCGGTCCATCTCGACGGGCTGCAGGAGCGCCACGATGAGTCGGTCTGCCAGGAGGGCGTTTTCGACAAGGCGATCGAGGCCATCAAGATGGCGCTGGAGCGCGGATTTCGCGTGACCACCAACTGCACGCTGTTCGACGGTGAGGTTCCCGAGCACGTTGCCGATTTCTTCGACTATGCCAGTGAACTGGGTGTCGAGGGAATCACCGTGTCGCCGGGGTTCGTGTACGAACACGCACCCCGTCAGGATGTTTTTCTGGGCCGCAACAAGTCCAAGAAACTGATGCGTGACATTTTCCGCATCGGCAGGAAGCGCAAGAGCAAATGGCCGATGAATCACTCGTCGCTGTATCTGGATTTCATTACCGGCAACCAGACCTACCAGTGCACGCCGTGGTCCAACCCGACCTACAACATCTTCGGTTGGCAGAAGCCGTGTTACCTGCTGGTCGACGAGGGTTACGCCGAGACCTTTCAGGAGCTGATGGAAGAAACGCCCTGGGAAGATTACGGGGTGGGGCGCAACAAGAAGTGCGACAATTGCATGGCCCACTGCGGCTATGAAGGCACGGCCGTGGTCGATACCTTCAATCATCCGCTCAAGGCGCTGAAGGTATGGATGCGCGGGCCGAAAACCGAGGGTGAGTACGCGCCCGACCTGCCCAGCTTTGATGAGGCCCAGCAAGGCAAGCGGATTCCGATCCAGGTCTACCAGGACTGACCCGTGCTGTTCTGGCTTGCGCTGGCCGCCGCCGGCCTGTGGCTGGCGGTGCTGCTGGTGCCGTGGCGCCCGTGGAGCACGCGTGAGCGCCTGGAGCCGAGCCGGGTTTCCGGAAATGCCGGGTGCGAGCGCACCGTCAGCGTCCTGATTCCGGCCCGAAACGAAGCTGCCACGATTGCTTCCACATTGGCTTCGGTACTGGCCCAGGACCGGGTCGATTCGGTCGTCGTGGTCGATGACCAGTCCACCGATGACACGGCCGGGGTGGTCCGCCGGGTCCAGGGCGCAAATCTGATCGAGGGACAAGCCACGCCGCCGGGCTGGACGGGCAAGCTGTGGGCACTGGAGCAGGGCCTGGCTCATGTCGAAAGTCCGCTGGTGCTGCTGCTCGATGCCGATATCCGGTTGGCGCCGGGCATGCTTGCCGCGCTGGTCGACAAGCTGGAAAGCGACGAACTGGACCAGGTCTCGATCATGGCCACGCTGCCGACCGGACATCTTCCCGAAAAGCTGATGCTGCCGGCGTTTGTCTACTTCTTCAAGCAGCTTTATCCGTTCGCCTGGGTCAACCGTGACGACCGGCCGTTTGCCGCCGCGGCCGGCGGCTGCGTGCTGGTTCGTCGAGAGACGCTGCAGCGCGCCGGTGCGTTTGCGGCCTGGAAAGATGCATTGATCGATGACTGCGAGCTGGCGTCCCGGATGCGTGCTGCCGGCGGACGCATCTGGCTGGGCCTGAGTCACGGGGTGACGAGCATGCGCCGCCATCCGGATTTTTCCTCGGTGCTGGAGACGATTCGCCGCACCGCCTATACCCAGTTGCGCCATTCTCCGGTCATCCTGATCGCCGTGGTGGTGATCATGCTTGCGGCTTTTGCCTCGCCGTTGCTGGCACTTCTGGTGGGCATCATGCAGGGCAACGGCGGTCTCGCGATCTGTGGACTCGCTGGCTGGTTGCTGATGGCCGCAGGCTACCTGCCGCAAGTCCGTTTTTCTCGCATCAACGCAGCATGGGCATTCAGTCTGCCGATCGCCGCCATGCTGTTTCTGTACGCGACCATCGATTCGGCGCTGCGCCATCACTTCGGGCGCGGCAGCGGCTGGAAAGGCAGGAACTACTCCCGGGTCAGCGAATGAATTGCATGCCCCGAACGCATGCAATGAGCGATCCAGGCCGCCTTACCCCGCACTGACAAGAGTCAATTCATCGGTCCTGCCGCGCAGCCCGACGTCCTCGCGCAGGACCTTGTGGTCCGCGGGCGCAAGCTTGCGGTACTGGCCGGGTTTGAGGCTGGCGGGCAGGAACACCGGGCCGAAGCGTACGCGCTTGAGTCGCGCGACCTGCGCGCCGACCGCCTCCCACAGCCGCCGGACTTCACGATTTCGACCTTCCATGATGGTCACCGTGTACCAGGTATGGCCGGCCGTGGATTCGCCGATAACCAGGTCGCTGAACGCCGCCTTGCCATCGTCCAGCTCGACGCCTGCCAGCAGCCGCTGCAGGTCCTGATCCGATATCCGGCCGCGAATGCGGCACAGGTATTCGCGATCGACCTGGCTGCCGGGATGCATCATGTGGTGGGCCAGTTCGCCATCGGTGGTCAGCACCAGCAGACCGGCGGTGTTGATGTCCAGCCTGCCGATCGCAATCCAGCGCCCCCGTTCGGGCCGGGGCAGGTTGTCGAATACGGTACGCCGGCCTTCGGGATCGCTGCGCGTTGTCAGCTCGCCCTCGGGCTTGTGATAGATCAGGGTCTGGTGGCGCGCGCGCTCGGCAGTGACGGAATATTCGCGGTGATCGAAACGGACGCGATCCCCGATCGCGGCCTGGGCGCCCGGTTCGGCGCGCTTGCCGTTGAGGCGCACGCGACCCTCGGCAATCGCCTGATCCAGTTGCCGGCGCGAACCCAGCCCTGCGCGCGCGAGCAGCTTCTGCAGTCTTTCCGGGCCGGCCGTGACGGTGCGCTCAGCCGGTCTGCGACTCGTCCTCGGCGGCCTGGGGCTGTTCGGGTTCGTCCGCCCGCGGCTGCCCGGGCTCTTCTTGCCGCGGGTTTTCCTGTCCGGACGGCTCCGGCTCTGGCTGTTCCTGTCCGGGCTGCTCCTGTTCGGGCTGCTCCTGTTCGGGCTGTCCGGGCGGTCCGGCTTGTCGCTCCGGGCTGTCGATGGGTTCTTGCGGCTCGCCTTCTTCCTGCTGCGCTTGTGCTGATTCATTGGCCTGCTTCTGCGTCTGGTTCAGATCACCGAAATCAAGTTCCGGCTCCGGGTTGTCGATGTCGCGGATTTCGGCAAGCGTGGGCAGATCGTCCAGACCCTTGAGCCCGAAGTAGTCCAGAAACGCCCGCGTGGTGCCCAGAAGCTCCGGCCTGCCGGGAATGTCGCGATGCCCGACGACCTTGATCCACTCGCGTTCCTGCAGCGTCTTGAGAATGTTGGCGCTGAGTGATACGCCGCGAATCTGCTCGATCTCGCCGCGCGTGATCGGCTGACGATAGGCGATGATGGCCAGGGTTTCGAGCAGTGCGCGCGAATAGCGCGGCGGCTTCTCGGCCCACAGCCGCGACAGGGTCGGCATCAGTTTCTGGCGAATCTGAAGACGGTAACCGCCGGCGACTTCGACCAGTTCGACGGCACGATCGCTCAATTCACCATCCAGCAGCGCCAGGGCCTCGCGTATCGCGCCGTGACCGGGCTGCTGGTCTTCCTCGAACAGGCTGTTGAGCTGGGCCAGAGTCAGCGGTTGTCCGGCGGCCAGCAGCGCGCCTTCGAGCAGAATCTTGAGTTGTTCCGGGTTCATCGGGGCTCGTATCTCTGACAGGGTCGGATTCGGGGTCGAATCCGGCGTCGGGTTCAGATCCGGATCGACGGGCGTGCTCATGCCGGTTGTGCGGCCTCGGCGCCGGGTGCGCGCAGGTAGATGGCGCCGAACAGCTCCTGCTGCACCAGGTCGACCAGGTGTTCGCGCAACAGCTCCAGCAATGCCAGAAACGTCACCACAGCGCCCAGCCTGCCTTCGGACAGGTCGAACATCTGCTCGAAGCGCACGAACTCGGTGCTGCTGAGCGACTGCATGATCCGGCTCATGCGTTCGCGCACGCTCAGTGGCTCGCCCTGGATGTGGTGATGGGCGAACAGCTCGGCCCGGGCCATGACCTCCTTGAGCGCCAGCAGAAGCTCGCGCAGATCGATATCCGGCGGCACCTGGATCGGCTGATGATCACCGATATCGGCGTCGGCCAGCATGATGTCGCGTTCCAGCCGCGGCAGTTGATCGAGATCCTCGGCCGCCTGCTTGTAACGTTCGTACTCCTGAAGCCGTCGGATCAGTTCGGCGCGCGGATCGCCGTCTTCATCATGTTCGGGTTCCGGGCGTGGCAGCAGCATGCGTGACTTGATCTCGGCCAGGATCGCGGCCATGACCAGGTACTCCGCGGCCAGCTCGATCCTCATGCCGTGCATCATCTCGATGTACTCGATGTACTGGCGGGTGATCTGGGCGATCGGGATATCCAGGATATCGATGTTCTGGCGCCGGATCAGGTAAAGCAGCAGATCCAGCGGGCCGGAGAACGCCTCCAGGAAGACTTCCAGCGCATCGGGCGGGATGTACAGGTCGTCGGGCAGCTTGAGCATCGGCTCGCCACGTACCGTCGCCAGCGGAATTTCCGGCTGTGATTCGGGCCTGTCCTCGGCAATTTCCGGTGCGTTGCTCATCGGGCAAAGTTTATCAGCCTGCATGGCAGGCGAGGCGCTGGCTATACTCTCGGCCTGAATCCGTCGGGCTGAAGCTATGCTGTACATGATCATCGGGCGCGACGTGCAGGATTCTGCCGCCGCGCGGCAGGCTGCACGCGCCGAGCATCTGGCGCGCATCGAAGCGCTGGTCGAGCAGGGCCGGCTGGTGCTGGCCGGGCCGCTGCCGTCCATCGATGCCGAGGACCCCGGGCCGGCCGGTTTCCAGGGATCACTGATCGTGGCCGAATTCGACAGCCTGGGCCAGGCCGTCGACTGGGCCGAGCTCGATCCCTACCGGGCTTCCGGCGCCTGGTCGTCGGTCGAGGTGCAACCATTCAGACAGGTGCTGCCATGAACGAGGCACGCGTGGCACGGATCGAGGAACTGCTCCAGCGCGAGTTGTCGCCGACCCGGCTGGCCGTGATCGACGAGTCTCATCTGCATGTCGGTCATGCCGGTGCGCGCGATGGTCGGGGTCATTTCCGGGTGCGGATCGCCGCCGAGGCATTTGCCGGCAAGCCGCGCCTGGCACGGCACCGCATGATTCATGCCGCACTGCAAGACATGATGGAAACCGACATCCATGCGCTGGCAATCGAGATCGAGGATCAGGAATGATGTACAAGATATTGGTTTTATTGATAATTGCCATCGCGATTTCCGGCTGCGATCGAAGCGATGACCGTTATGCGCTGGTGTCCGGGGAGGATGTCGTGCTGGTCGAAGTCGATGGCCATCCGGTCACCTTGCCGATGCTGGAATTCATGATGAGCGCACGCGGGGCCGATCCGGACGACACCGAGGCCATGCGCCGGCAGTTCGATGAGCTGTTGCGCCTGCGTGCAATCGCCAACCGGGCCGAGCGCGAAGGCATCGCCGACCAGGCGGAAGTGCGCGCCCAGCGCGCAGTGCGCGACATGGAAATCAAGTACATGAGTTTCATCGAGGACTGGCAGCGCCGCAATCCGGTCACCGACGAGCAGATCGAAGCGGCCTACCAGGCCCAGCTCGAACGCTCCGGCGATCACCGTTTCATCATAGAGACGATCGAATTCGATGACCAGCCGGCGGCGCTGGAGCAACTCGATCGGCTGGCCTCGGGACAGGAGGATTTCAGCGCGGCGATCGATCGGGCCACCGAACAAGGGCGGATTGCGCGCCGCACCGACTGGATTGACTTGAGCCAGGTACCGCCGGATTTCGGTGAAATCCTCAATCAGACGGCGGTCGGCGAAGTCGTCGATTCGATCCTGCCCTACCAGGGCAAATGGATCGTGGTCCGGGTCAGCGACCGCGATGAACTGGTGCCGCCGTCGCTCGAAGACGTGCGCGAGGGCATTCGCCGCACGCTGGCGCGCGAGCGGGTCGGGGCGATGATCGAGGAAACCTTCGGTCAGGCACAAGTCACGCCGATTCTGCCGCTGGAAGCGGCCGATCAGACGGAGTGAGACAATCCTGCGCGCTGAAGCAGGAAGGAATCAGGGCAGCTGGACCGGGCTGTGCGGTTGCCAGTCGCAGGCCCGATGCTCGGCGACCACGGTCGTATAGATTCCGCCGCGCACGTTGAATTCGGCGGTCAGGCGCATGAAGCGCGGCTGGGTTGCGGCGACCAGATCGCCGAGAATCTCGTTGGTCACGGCTTCATGAAATGCGCCCTGGTCACGGAATGACCAGACATAGAGCTTGAGCGATTTCAGCTCCACGCACAGCCGGTCGGGTACGTATTCCAGGCGCAGTTCGCCGAAGTCCGGCTGGCCGGTTTTCGGGCACAGGCAGGTAAACTCCGGAATGCGGATGCGGATGGTATAGTCGATATCGGTCTGGGGGTTGGGAAAGACTTCAAGATCCCGGCTGGGGGAGGATGGCATGGAGCGGTTCCTGTCGGTGTGTTTCGCCAAAGTTCGCAATAGAATAATCGACCTGCCGTCACTGCGATGTGCCGGAAAATAATGACAATCCACGCGGAGCCCCGTTTCGTTCCATGCGACTGACCTCGATCAAGCTTGCCGGATTCAAATCCTTTGTCGAACCGACCACGATCAAACTGCCTTCCAACCTGATCGGGGTGGTTGGGCCGAACGGTTGCGGCAAATCCAACATCATCGATGCCGTGCGCTGGGTCATGGGCGAAACTTCGGCACGCCAGTTGCGCGGCGAATCGATGAGCGACGTGATCTTTTCCGGGTCCAGTATGCGCAAACCGGTTGCGACCGCAACCGTCGAGCTGATGTTCGACAACGGCGATGGCCGCGCCGGGGGGGAATACAGCAGCTACAACGAAATTTCGGTGCGTCGCCAGGTCAGCCGCGACGGGCAATCGGCCTATTTCCTCAACGGCAGCCGCTGCCGGCGCAAGGACATCACCGACCTGTTCCTGGGCACCGGGCTGGGGCCGCGCAGCTACGCAATCATCGAACAGGGCATGATTTCGCAGATCGTCGAGGCGCGACCGGAAGACCTGCGGGCGTTTCTCGAAGAAGCCGCCGGCGTTTCCCTGTACAAGGAGCGCCGGCGCGAGACCGAGAACCGGATTCGTCACACCCGCGAAAATCTGGATCGCCTGAATGATCTGCGCGAGGAGGTCACGCGCCAATTGGGTCGGCTCAAGCGCCAGGCCAATGCCGCCGAGCGCTACCGCAAGCTCAAGCAGCGCTACCGTGAGCAGGAGGCGGGGCTGAATGCGTTGCGCTGGCGCTCGGCCACGCAGCAGCTCGACCGTCATGCCGGCCAGTTGCGCGAGACTGAAACCAGGATCGAGCAGGCTGTGGCCATGCAGCGCGAGGCCGAACGAACCCTGGAATCGCTGCGCGAGCAGCAGCACAAGGCGTCACAGAAGACATCCGGCGTCCAGGCCGAGCTCTACGAGGTCGCCGGCGAAATCGCGCGCCTGGAGCAATCGATCGAACATCAGCGTGACATCCTCAAGCGACAGAAGAAGGAGCACGCCGAGGTCGAGGGCCAGATCAACGAACTCAAGCAGCACCTGCTGATGGATCGCTCCCAGGTCAAGGAACTGACCGGTCGCATTGCCGGGCTGGAGCCGGAGCTGGAACAGGCGCGCGCAGGCGAGGAGCAAGCGCGCAGCGCGTTCGAGGAAGTCGAGCGCCTGCTCGGCAGTGCCGAGCAGGAACTGCAGGCCCGGCATGGGCACAGCGGCGAGGTGCGCCAGCAGGCTGAGTTGCTCAAGATGCGGATCGAGCACCTCGACGAGCGCATGAACCAGGCCGGTGAGCGCCTGGAGCGCATGCAGGGCGACGATGGCCGGGCGAACGAGCAACTGGCCAGCGAACGTTCGCAGACTGCATCCGAACTGGAAGCGGTCTCCGGAAAGCTGGAGCAGGCCCGCGCCGAACAAGCGGATCAACGTCAGGCGCTGACCAGCTTGCAGCAGGAAATCTCATCGCAGCGCGAGCAATACGACAGCCGCCGCGCCACGGCGCGCGAGCTGCAGGGCCAGCTCGAATCGCTGCGGGTGCTCAACAATGACGGCGATGACCAGGCGGAGGATTCGAACTGGCTGGAGCAGCAGGGTCTGGCACAAGCGGCCACGGTGCTGCAGGCAATCGACGTCCAGCCGCGCTGGCAGCGTGCGGTGGAGCTGGTACTGGCGGACTGGCTGATGGCGCGTGTGGTCGAAAGACTGGCGCAGCGCGAGCCGCCGGCCGGCCTGGGCTTGGTCGAGCAGGCTGGTCCGGCAGCCGAACCGGGCACCCTGGGTGGCGTGGTCAAGCACGCCGGTGCCCTGACCGGCATGCTCAATTCGGTCGTGTGCTGCGATGACCTCACCGCCGCACGCGCACGCCTGGACGAGCTCCAGTCCCACCAGACGCTGATCACCCCCGAAGGCATCTGGCTGGGCCCCGGGCGGGTCCGCAATGCCGCCGGGCAGGGTGATGCCGAGTCGGGTCGGTTGGCACGCCAGGCCCGGATTCGCGAGCTGGAACAGGAACTCGACGAGAGCCGGGAGCAGATCCGGGAACTGGAAATCGGGCTGCAGGAGCGTTCAGAGCAGGCCGAGCAGATCAGCGGCGCACTGGAGCGTCAGCGAGCCGAAGTCGACCGCTTGCAGGCCGAACATTCGCGGCTGAGCGGAATCCGGGCCGGCCAGGACAATCGCCTGCAGGCGCTGGAGCGCCAGAGCCAGGCGCGGGCGCAGGAGCAGTCCGAATTGCGCGAACGCCAGCGCCAGGACGAGCAGGCACTCGGGCAGGCCCGGCGTGAACTGCAGGACGCGCTGCAGCAGCTCGAACGTCTCGATGGCCAGGAAAGCGAGGCGCGCGCCAATCGCGACCGTTTGCAGGCCCAGCGAGAGCAGCTGCGTCAGCAGTATCGCGAGGCACGCAAGCTGCGCGAGGAACTGGCGCTGAAGATGGAATCCGGCCGCGCGAGCCTGGACTCGCTCAAGCAGGCGATCCAGCGCATGGATTCCCAGATCGGCCAGCTTCAGGGCCGCTATGTCGAGCTGTCCGAGGCGCTGGCGCGGGGAGACCGCCCGGTACTGGAGCAGCAGGCCGAGCGGGACCGGTTGCTGGACCGGCGATTGCAGGTGGAAAAGCGCCTGGGCGAGGCGCGCGGTGAACTCGAGGCACTTGAGCAGCAATGGCGTGAACACGACGGCAAGCGTCAGCAGGCAGCCGGCGAGGCCGAGCAGTTGCGGCAGCGCCAGTCCGAGCAGCGCGTGCACCAGCGCGAACTGGAAATCGAAGTCGCCGGTTTTGCGGCAAGAGTGGAAGAGCTGGACGGCGATCTCGAAGCCCTGGTGGCGGAGCTGGGCGACGATGCCGAATCCGAGGCGCGGGTCGAGGAGCTGACCCGGCTGGAGGAAAAGATCCGCCGGCTGGAGCCGATCAACCTGGCTGCTATCGACGAATACCAGCAGGAGTCAGAGCGCAAGGAATATCTGGACCGGCAGCACGCCGATCTGAGCGAGGCGCTGGAGACGCTGGAGCAGGCGATTGCCCGCATCGACCGGACCACGCGCACGCGCTACAAGGATACCTTCGAGCAGGTCAACAAGAACATCGCCGAGTTGTTCCCGCGCCTGTTCGGCGGCGGGCACGCGCATCTGGAAATGGTAGGTGATGACTGGCTGACCGCCGGTGCCGCAATCATGGCACGACCACCCGGCAAGCGTATCTCGCGCATCCACCTGCTTTCCGGTGGTGAAAAGGCATTGACCGCGATCGCCTTCGTGTTTTCGATCTTCAACCTCAACCCGGCACCGTTCTGCCTGCTCGATGAGGTCGATGCGCCCCTGGACGATGCCAACGTCGGCCGTTTCTCGGAGCTGGTGCGCGAGATGTCCGAGCAGGTGCAGTTCCTGTTCGTGACCCACAACAAGGTCACCATGGAGGTGGCTCACCAGATGCTGGGCGTGACCATGCGCGAAGCCGGCATTTCGAGGCTGGTTTCGGTCGACCTGGACAAGGCCGTGGCCTTGGCTGCATCGTGAACTCATTGATGAATTCGAACATGGCGACGATGAGATGGACTCGCTGCGACTGATCCTGCTTGCGATCGGGCTGGTCATCCTGGCCCTGATCTGGCTGTCATACCGCCCGGGCGGCTCCGGCCGGCGACCCGGCGCGTCGCCGCGTGATGAACGGCGCAGGGAACCGGGTTACGAACCCGACCGGGCCCGGAAGGTAAAGCCTGACCGCTCCGAAGCAGGCCCCGGCGATGTGGAATTTTCAGTCAAACCGCGTCAGACGCGATTGCTGGAACCATTGTCGGAATTCGACGACGACGGTGCAGGGCAGATTCCTGCCGATGAGCGGAAGGAATCTCCGCGTGCGCCGGTATCGCCGGATTTGCCGGAATCTGCCGATGCGGCGGACTCACGAAGTTCACCGAAATCGTCGGATCGGCCTGCCGCAGCTGGCGCGTCGGCCACCGATGACGGTCCTGATGGCGGTCTGATCGTTACGCTCTACGTGCGCGCCCGGGGGGATCGCAAGATCAGTGGTCTGAGCCTGCTCGATGCCGCGATCAAGGCCGGTCTGCGTTTCGGCGAAATGAAGATCTTTCATCGTCGGCATCGCGGCGAGACCCAGCCGGTATTCAGCATGGCCAACATCACCCGCCCGGGCTACTTCGATCCGGCCGGCTGGAACCTGTTCGAGACGCCCGGGGTCAGCCTGTTCATGCGCCTGCCGGGCCCGGTCAGCGCCCTGGACGCCTGGGACGCCATGCAGGCCACCGGCAAGCGTCTGGCCGAATTGCTCGACGCCGATCTGCTCGACGATGCCCAGTGCCTGCTGACTCGCCAGCGCAGTGCCCAGATTCGCGAGCAGATGCGGGAATTCGACCGCAAGGTCGGGTTGGGAAGTTAGTGGCCTCGCGGATGATCGCCCGGGAGCACGGCCGGTGAGCGAACAACCGGATTCACGAACACGTCAGCGGGTCGAGCAGCTTCGTACACAGATTGCCGAGCACGACTACCGCTACTACGTGCTTGACGATCCGTCGATTCCCGATGCCGAGTACGACCGCCTGTTGCGTGAACTCGAGCAACTGGAAGATCGGCACCCGGAACTGGCCGATCCTGATTCGCCGACCCGACGGGTCGGCGCGCGGGCCGCGGAAGGCTTTGAATCGGTTGCACACGAAGTGCCGATGCTGTCGCTGGCCAATGCCTTCGACGAGCAGGAAGTGATCGACTTTGACCGCCGCATCCGGGATGTGCTGGACGTCGAGCAGGTGCTCTACACCGCAGAGCCCAAGCTCGACGGCCTGGCGATCAGCCTGCGCTACGAGAACGGGCGGCTGGTGCGCGGCGCCACGCGCGGCGATGGCCGCAGTGGCGAGAACGTGACCGCCAACGTGCGCACCATCGATGCCATCCCGCTGCGCCTGCGGGGGCGCGATTATCCGGACTTGCTGGAGGTGCGCGGGGAAATTTTCATGACCCGTGCGGGTTTCGACCAGCTCAATGCCGGGCTTGAACGGGAAGGCCAGAAGACTTTCGTCAATCCGCGCAATGCCGCCGCCGGCAGCCTGCGCCAGCTCGATCCGGCCATTACCGACCGGCGACCGCTACGTTTTTATGCCTATTCGGCCGTGGCCGATCCGCTGCCGGCAGACAGCCAGCATCGGCTGCTCGAGTACCTGGCCACGATCGGATTTCCGGTCAGCCCGCTGGTGCGCAGGGTCGAAGGCGTCGAGGGGCTGCTGCAATACCACCGGGATTTGCTCGACAAGCGTGACGGTCTCGACTACGACATTGACGGCGTGGTCTACAAGGTTGATGACCTGGACCGGCAGGCCGAACTCGGCCAGGTCAGCCGCTCACCGCGCTGGGCGCTGGCCCACAAGTTCCCGGCCCAGGAAGAAATCACCCGTCTGGAGCGGATCGACGTGCAGGTCGGGCGTACCGGCAAGCTGACGCCTGTGGCCCGGCTCGAGCCGGTGTTCGTCGGTGGCGTGACGGTCACAAACGCCACCTTGCACAACCTCGATGAAATCCGGCGCAAGGACGTGCGGCCCGGAGACTGGGTGATCGTGCGCCGGGCCGGCGACGTGATCCCGGAGGTAGTGCGTTCGATACCGGAACGGCGTGACGGCGAGCTTGCCCAGTGGCAGTTGCCGGAACAATGCCCGGTCTGCGGTTCGCATATCGAGATGGTCGAGGGGCAGGCTGATGCGCGCTGCAGCGGCGGGCTGGTCTGTGCCGCCCAGCGCAAGCGCGCGCTGGAGCATTTTGCCTCGCGCAATGCGATGGATATCGAAGGGTTGGGCAGTCGCGTGATCGAACAGCTCGTCGATTCAGGCCTGGTATCCGATCCGGCGGATCTGTACAGGCTGGATGTGGAAACCCTGGCCGGGCTGGAGCGCATGGGGGAGAAGTCGGCATCCAACCTGGTCGAGGCGATCGAGCGCAGCCGCCGGGTGGAACTGGGCCGGTTGCTGTTCGCGCTCGGCATTCGCGAGGTCGGCGAAGTCTCGGCCCGCGCGCTGGCGCGTCATTTCGGCGATCTGGACGCACTGATGGAGGCTCAAGCCGAGGAACTCGAGGCAGTTCCCGATATCGGCCCGGTCATGGCCCGGCACATTCGCGAATTCTTCGCCGAGCCGCACAACCGTAAAGTCATCTCCAGGCTGCTTGAAAACGGCGTGCAGTGGTCGGTCGAGGCGGTCGCCGAACGCGGCCGGCAACCGCTGCAGGGCCAGGTCTACGTGCTGACCGGCACGCTGGATACAATGCCCAGGTCAGAGGCCCGTAAGCGCCTGGAGGCGCTGGGGGCAAAGGTGACCGGCAGCGTATCGAAAAATACCACCGCCGTGATCGCCGGCAGTGACCCGGGCTCCAAGCTGGCGCGGGCGCAGGAGCTGGGAGTCGAAATTCTTGACGAAGCGGGCCTGGCCCGGTTGCTCGAATCAAGCGCAGACGGATCGACGTGATTGCGGCCCCGCTCGGAGCCGCCCGGCCAGATTGCAGGAAATTGGCTGGCAGAAAAATGGCTGGCGGGGAATTTGGGCTGGCAGGGAATTGACTACGATCATAAAAGGCGGCCCGCTGCTGGTTACAATTCAGACGAGTGCTGGAGACCGGGTCGGAAAGTCCGGTTTCGCAACTAGTCCACAGAGCCCGAAGGAGAGGTCAGATGTCGCAGATCAAGGAAATCCTGGTCCCGGTAGATGGGTCCGAAAACTCCATGCGAGCGGTCAAGTACGCGCTGGGTCTGGCCCGCCCGCTGGAGGCCCGCATCCGACTGTTCTACGTCTTCCCGGTTTCGTCGGTAGAGATCATCGGCATGGCAGGCATGAGCCGTGACGACATCGAGCGCGCCGCCCAGGCCGCCGCGCAACGCGTGTTCGACAAGATGCACGCCGAAATCGGCGAGACCGATGTCAAGATCGAAGACGAAACCTCGATCGGCGACCCGGCCGAGGAAATCATTCGCTGGACCGAGGACGACAACGACCTGATGGTCGTGCTGGGCCGGCGCGGGCTTTCCCGAATCCAGAGCCTGCTGCTGGGCAGCGTCAGCGAAAAGGTCGTGAGGCATGCGCATAGCCCCGTGACCATCATCGTCTGAAAAGAAGCCTCTCGAAGCTACTGCGCGTGCGCCTGAGCGCACCCGCGGGTGCTCGGAATCCTCATGTACTGACTTGTACACTGCGGTTCCTGCGCGCCCGCGGTCGCGCTCAGCCACCCGCTCGCGACGCTTCGAGAGGCTTCTTGCAGACGCCGGAGCGCTACTGCGCGTGCGCCCAGCGGCGTCCGGCGGTGCTCGAAATCCTCATGTACTGACTTGTACAGTGCGGTTTCTGCGCTCCGGCGGCCACCGCTGGGCACCCGCTCGCTACGCGCTCCAGCGCCTGTTTGCCAGAATGACATTCGAGCTGCTACGCGTGCGCCCAGCGGGGGAGGCAGGCGGGCAGTGGTGTTGCCTGCCGGCGAGCCGCGGGTCGAGCGGCCTTGGGGGAAAAGCTCAGGTTCAAGGGAGCCTGGCTGCCACTGGACCTGGCCCCGGCGGCATCCGAACCTGAATGCCTTTCCTGAAACCCAATGGCATCGGAGAGAAGCTGATAGCTCATCATCCGCCCCGCGACCCACGGCTCACCGCCAGGCAACACCACTACCCGCTGTCAGCTCGGCGCTCCAGTCCTCACCCGACTGGCCATACAGTTTCGATCCGTCCGGATCAGGCTTCAGGCACGGCCTGCGCACGTCTTAGCCTGTCCGGTTTTGACTTTCCTATTTACCATTTACTATTCACTATTTACGAAAGCCCGATACACTCTCCAGCGCTTAATGGCGCCTGCGCCAGTGAACGGAGCCACCACTTAAAAACCAGCCGCGGGTCACTGATAGCGGGTAGGGTCGGGAATGCCGGCCTGTTCGAAACCCTGGCGGCGCAGGGCGCAGGAGTCGCAGCGGCCGCAGGCGCGGCCGTCGGGGTCGGCGCGGTAGCAGGACACGGTCATGCCGTAGTCCAGGCCCAGGCGCGTGCCGAGCTGAATGATTTCAGCCTTGCTCAAGTGAATCAGCGGGGTGTCGATCGCGATTCGCCGCCCTTCTGTGGTCATTTTCGTCGCCACATTGGCCAGATCCTCGAACGCGGCGATGAACGCCGGGCGGCAGTCGGGATAGCCGGAATAGTCGACCGCGTTGACGCCGATGAAGATCCGGCCGGCCTCAAGGGTTTCGGCCAGCCCCAGCGCGATGGCCAGCAGGACGGTGTTCCGTGCCGGCACGTAGGTGATCGGAATTCCCTGGCCGCCGGCGTCGGGCACTTCGATATTGTCGGTCAGTGCCGAGCCGCCGATACTGGTGAGGTCAACGGCGACGACACGGTGTGTCCTGGCCTTCAGGGCGGTGGCAATGCGTTGGGCGGCGATCAGCTCGGCGCGATGCCGCTGGCCGTAGTCCAGCGCCAGCGTATGGCATTCCAGTCCGGAATCCCGCGCGATTGCCAGTACCGTGGCCGAATCCAGCCCACCGGACAGCAGCACGACGGCCCGGTTTTGCGCAATCGCTTCAGTCAAACGGCCACAGCCGGCGCAGCAGCCCCTCGCGTTTTTCGTCGTCGATCAGATCGGCGTAGTTGAATTCCAGAACCTCGCGCGTGTCGGCGGCCAGTTCCGGCATGTCGAGATTTTCGTAGGCCCGGGCCATCATCTGCAACGCTTCGATGGTGGCCGGCGCACCCGGGTAATTGTCGATCACGTAGCGCGCCCGGTTCAGGGCCGCCACCCAGGCATTGCGGCGCTCGTAGTATTCGCCGACGGCAATTTCGTAGTCGGCCATGATATTGCGCAGGAACACCATGCGCTGACGGGCGTCCGGCACGTAGCGGCTGTCCGGATGACGCCTGATCAGCTCCTGGAAGTCGCGGAACGCTTGACGCGCGGCTTCCTGGTCGCGGTCGGCTGCGCGGTCGGGCATGATCCGGCGCAGGAATATCATGGTGTTCTCGTAGTTGATCAAGCCCTTCAGGTACCATGCGTAATCAACATTGGGATGGGTCGGATGGGTGCGCAGGAAGCGGTTGAGTGTGTCGATCGCAGCGTCATCCTGGCCACCCTTGTACATCGCATAGCCCATGTCCAGCATCGCCTGTTCGGCATGGCGTCCGAACGGAAAGCGGACCATCAGGCTTCGGTAAAGTTGAACGGCGCGCGGGTAATTCGAGGTGTTCAAGGCCTTCTGCGCCTCGGCGTAGAGCTCCTCGGCTCCGATCTGCTCCTCGCGTCGGTCCTTGCCGCCGCAGGCAGCCAGCAGCAAGGTCAGTAACAACAGCAGGAAGGTTGTTTTGCGCATATTCTGCCCGGTTCGTGAATTCTAACCGTCGATAATAACGCGATCAGGCGCAAGCAGGCGTTAAATCGCGGTCAAGGAAACCGTTTCATGGAGAAATTCGAGCGAATCCAGGCGACCATCGAGGTTCCGGCCGAGCAGCAGGGACGCAGGCTGGACCAGGTCGCGGCCGAGGCCTGGCAGGATCATTCGCGCAGTCGACTGACCCAGTGGATTCGCAACGGCGAGTTGCGTGTCGATGGCCGGCAGGTCAAGCCGAATCATCGGGTCACGGCGGGCCAGCGGATCGAACTGGATGCCGCGCTGCGGCCGCATGAAAGTAACCCGCAGCCGGAAGCCATCTCGCTGAAGGTGCTGCATGAGGACGACGACCTGCTGATCATCGACAAGCCGGCCGGACTGGTCGTGCATCCCGGCTCGGGCAATCATGCCGGCACCCTGGTCAACGGCCTGCTGCATCACGATCCGCAGCTCGACAAGCTGCCGCGCGCAGGCCTGGTGCATCGGCTGGACAAGGAGACCTCGGGCTGCCTGGTGGTTGCGCGCACTGCCGTTGCTCACCGACGGCTGGTGGAGATGCTGAAGCGACGTGAGATCCATCGGCATTACCTGGCCGTGGTGTGGGGGCACATGATCGCCGGCGGCGTGGTCGATGCGCCGCTGGGCCGCCATCCGGTGGATCGGCGCCGGCAGGTGGTGCGGCCCGATGGAAGGCCCGCGCGCACGCATTACCGGCTCAATCGCCGTCTGACCGGCGCCAGCGTGCTGGATCTTCAACTCGAAACCGGGCGCACGCACCAGATTCGCGTGCACATGCAGCACATCGGTTTTCCGTTGATCGGCGACCCGATGTACGGGCGGCGTGGCTGCGCCGCCGGGCTGAGCGAAGCGCAGCGGCTGGCCTGGCAGGGGTTCCGGCGCCAGGCGCTGCATGCCGGCCGGATCGAGTTCGATCACCCGGTAAGCGGCCATCCGGTGCGGGTCGAAGCGCCGTTGCCGGGGGACATTCGTGCACTGATCAGCATCCTGGAGCCTGAAAATGCCCCGGATTGACGAACAGCATCTGATTACCACCGGTTTCAGTTCGCCAATCTGCGCTTTCAGCACGACCCGGCGGGGTGGTGTGAGTCTGCCGCCGTTCGACTCGTTCAACCTTGGTGCGAGTTGCGGAGATCGGCCGGATGCGGTGGCCGAGAACCGCCGGCGACTCGGCGCACTGTTGCCCGGACCGCCGCGCTGGCTGAAACAGGTCCACGGGATTCGCGTCATTCACCTGGATGACTGGCGGCCGGGAATCGAGGCGGATGCGGCCTGGACCGATCGACCGGGCCAGGTTGCATGTGTGCTGGCGGCCGATTGTCTGCCGGTCCTGCTGGCCGATTCCAGGGGCCGCTGTGTCGCCGCCGTCCATGCCGGCTGGCGCGGTCTGGCCGGCGGCATTCTGGCATCGACGGTTGCGGCGTTGCCGGTTCAGGCAAATCGTCTGCAGGCCTGGCTGGGACCGAGGATCGGCCCGTCTGCCTATGAAGTCGGGCCCGAGTTCCGGTCGCATTTTCAACAACACCTCGATTGCCTGACGGAAGGTCCGGGTGATCGGCTGCTGGCGGACCTGGCTGCCATCGCGCGGGCCGAATTACGGGAGCTGGGCGTCCGCGAAGTCCGCGATTGCGGCCTGTGCACCGCATCCGATGCGGGAAGATTCTTCAGTTACCGTCGCGACGGCCGCACCGGGCGCATGGCCAGCGTGATCTTCATCGCAGCCCTGACTGGATCAGGGTCGAATTGATCAGGAAACCGGGGGTCGGGTCTGCCTGCCAAAGCGATAAACTGTCCGGCAACGTCAACCGTCGTTGTCATCTCAGCGGTAATTGCCAGGACATGTCGCATTCAGTAATTGCAAACTCTTCCGAACTGCTGACGCCTGTCTTCTCACCCGGTCGCATCGAGCGATCGGGAAAGGCCGCGGGCGGCAGCCGGTTCCTGCGCTGCCTGATGCAGGTTTTGCGGCGCCGGGGATTGCAGGCGACGGGAATCTCGATGCTGCTCGTGTCCGGGTGCGCGCACTTCGACCCCGGCGCTGAACCACGCTCTCCGGAAGTCCCGGAACCGGCGGTCTTGCAAACGGAACCAGACCCGGGCCCACTCTCGCTGGCCGTCGCCCTCGATGAATTGGAACGCGGTCGGTTCGAGCAGGCCCGGCTGACACTTGCCAGCCTGGTGGATGCCGATTCCGGTTCGCGGATCGCGGCCCGGCTGCTCGACCAGCTGGAAAACCCGCCGGAACAGCTGTTGCCCGGTCCGTATGTCGAGGTCATCGTGGCACCCGGCGAATCGCTGTCGGAAATTTCCGCTCGGGAGCTGGGTGATCCGCTGCTGTTTGTGGCACTGGCGCGTCTCAACGCAGTCGATGTGCCGATGCGGATTTCGGCCGGGACCGTGCTGCGCGTTTCCAGGCCGGAAACGCCCATGGACGGGCTGGAGACGGTAGTGCCGGATGCCGAACAGGAGTCATTGCCGGCGACGGAAATCGCGCGACCGGTTATGCCGGCGGAAGACGCCCGGAATGAGCTCGCTGCTGCCTCGACAGATCTTTACCGCCAGGCTGTTGTCCTTCGTGAACAGGGACACCGCATGGCGGCGCTGGAGACGGGCCGAAAGGCGGTTGTGCTGCAACCGGAATCCGGTCCGGCGGTGCGCCTGGTGGCCGAGCTCGAGTCCGAGCTGACCGAAGAACTGCATACTGCGGGATTGACGGCCTGGCGCAATCGTGACGTGGACCTGGCGATTCGTCTGTGGGAGACGCTGCTGGCCTCGGTGCCGGACTTCGAGCCGGCACGCGTCTACCTGGAGCGGGCGCACGAGCTCCGCCGCCGCCTGAATGACGGTTGACCGGGCTCAGGGTTTTCTTTTCAATTGCCGGATGTTGGAAGAGCCCGGATCATCCGGGTCCCGGGCATCTTCAGGATCCTGATTCGAATCCAGCAGCTCCTGCGTTTCGTCAGGTGAGCCTGAAAAAACCAGCGAGGAGGCTCTGGATTTCTCGCCCGCGTCTGTCGTTGTTGCCTTCGCCGGACGAGTGCTTTCCTCCAGCCGAACTGCCAGCCGGTTGAACTCCCGGTAAGCATGGGCGAATTCGTCGCGCGGGCTGGCATCGAGACGAAACTGGAATTGACCGCGCTGCAGCCGCTTCAGCCCCCAGGCCAGACGGCGCAGGACCCGTTGCTGCCGCCGGGTCAACCAGGCAAGTCCGATTGCCAGTGCGGTCAGCGAGGTCAAAAACACCGCGGTCAGCATGACCAGTGTGGCGCGCGCGGTCTCCTTCAGTGTCTGGCCGTCCAGGCCCAGGCGCACCTGTCCGACTCTTCTTGCCTGGTAGCGGACCGGCACGCGAAATTCGAGGACCTGTTCGGCGGTCTGCAACAACTCGACACTGCCGTCTTCTCGGGCAACACGCCGGCCGGCCGAATCCGTCACGATCTCTCCGCGCAGGAATGGATCGGTGCTGGCCTGAATAATGCCGGCGTCATTGGCAATGTGCAGATGACGGATTCCCGGGTTGGCGGCGAAATCCGAAACCAGCACGGCCAGCGCCGTGGTGTCTTCCAGGATCAGGGCTTCGGCAGTCTCCTGCGCGACCAGGCTTGCCAGCGCATCGCCGAACGCATAAGTCGCCTCCGCCATGGCCTGGTTCTGCCGGTAATGCACATACTGCAGCCCGAGCACGATGACCAGCGCCACGGCAAGCCCGGTGACCACCGGCCAGCGCCACTCGGCCGAACGTTGACGCGCCTCCTGCAGCAGCCCGCGCCCCAGGCCTTCACGGATTTCCTCCAGCTCTTCAACCACCTGCATGGCGCTGGAAGGGCGCGAGTCCGGTTCCAGGGCCATCAGGCGCAGGGCCAGGTCGGTCAATTCGAGCGGAAGACCAGGCCGGGAAGGTTCCAGCGGCCGCACACGATGCTGAATGATCTGTTCGATGATCTCCTCACCCGACTCGCCATCGAAGGGCAGGGTTCCGGTCAGCAGCTGGTACAGGACGACACCGAGTGAATACAGATCGGAGCGTTGCCCCGGCGGATCGCCGGCAAGCACTTCGGGCGACAGGTGGGTCAGGGTGCCGGCAATTGGCTCGGCAATCCGCTCGGCAATCGGCTGGTTGCTCGAAGTCGGCCTGTGCGGCGTATCGATCGCGGCGATACCGAAATCCATCATCTTGGCGGTGTTGCTGCCGGCATCGTAGTGGATGTTGGCCGGTTTGACATCCCGATGGATGACGCCATGGGCGTGCGCATGAGCCAGGCCGCGGGCCAGCTGGGTGACCAGGTCGATCAGTCTTCCGGCCTCGATGTCCGTCGCTTTCGTCTGATCCAGCCATTGCTCAAGGGTTTGGCCGCGCAGCAGTTCCATGACCATGTAAGGCGAGGTTTCGGCCTGACCGACATCGAATACGGTGACGACATTGGGATGCGACAGGCTGCCTGCAGCCCGGGCTTCGCGCAGGAATCGTTGCCGCGCGTTGACATCGCTGGCAAACTTGCGGCGCAGTACCTTGATTGCGAGATGGCGGTCGATGCGGCTGTCAAACGCCTCGTAGACAATCGACATCGAGCCTCGACCCAGCTCCCGAACGATCTCGTATCGGCCGATGCGCTCCATCGATCAGTCTGCCTTCAGGTGAAGCGCGCTCAACGCAGCAGCAGCCAGGCGGCTGTGGCAATGCCGACGAAGGCGGCCGCGATCAGGATTGCCGTGGCATTGCCAAAGTTCGGGGACGGTCCATCATCGGGTGGCACCGATTCGCCGCTGTTGTGAAACATCAGACGAGTACGGCCGAGGCGAATCTCGTCGCCATCGTGCAATTGACAGGAAAAGGTCTTTTCGCCGTTGACGAAAACACCATTGGTCGAAAGCAGGTTGACGACGCGCCAGACCCCATCGGTCCGCACCAGCCGGGCGTGCTCGGACGAAATGCTGGGCTCATCAATGCACAGATCGCAGACGTGCGAACGGCCGATCGTGACCCTGTCCTCCTCCAGCGGGAAGCGTTGCGGCCCGGAGTCCTGCTCCAGGACCAGCATGGCACCTTCGAACCCGGACTCGGAGTACTCTGCCTGATCGAGCATCTCGGCAAGCTGCCGCCTGGAAAAAACCTGCGTCCCCTGTGGACCGGCCTGCCGGATTCCCGCATGATTGCTCTCGGATTTTTCCACCATATCATCAGTCTCCGCCAACCACCACGCTCCTCGTCTCCAGAGTATAGCAACGGCACGGACCGACGTCACCCGTTGCCGGTCACCGGCGAATCCCCGGCGACTGGAGTAGAATACAACCCCGGACTCAATTCGGCCGGGAATCCCGCATCATGGCCTCTCTCATATTCGTAACCGGCGGCGTCGTGTCGTCTCTGGGCAAGGGCATCGCGGCCGCTTCGCTGGCCTCCATTCTGGAGGCACGCGGGTTACGCGTGACGATGCTCAAGCTCGATCCCTACATCAACGTGGATCCGGGCACGATGAGCCCGTTCCAGCACGGCGAGGTATTCGTCACCGAAGACGGTGCCGAGACCGACCTCGATCTGGGCCACTACGAACGCTTCGTGCGCACCCGGATGACCCGGAGCAACAATTTCACCACCGGCAAGATCTACGCCAACGTCATCGCCCGGGAACGGCGCGGCGACTACCTGGGTTCGACGGTGCAGGTGATTCCGCACATCACCGACGAGATCAAGGACTCGATCGAGCAGGCAGCCGAGGGCTATGACGTGGCCCTGGTCGAGATCGGCGGTACCGTCGGCGATATCGAATCGCTGCCGTTCCTGGAAGCCATTCGTCAGCTCGGCAGCGAGTACGGCCACAAGGCGATGTTCATGCACCTGACCCTGGTGCCTTATCTGCGCGCGGCCGAGGAAATCAAGACCAAGCCGACCCAGCATTCGGTCAAGGAGCTGCGCTCCATCGGCATTCAGCCCGATGTGCTGCTGTGCCGCTGCGAGCGCATGTTGTCAGACGGCGAGAGGAAGAAGATCGCACTGTTCACCAACGTGCCGCAGGAGGCGGTGATCTCGGCGGTCGACGTCGACAATATCTACAAGATCCCGTTGTTCTACCAGCGCCAGGGGCTGGACCGCATCGTGCTTGATCGGTTGGGGCTCAAGGCCGGTTCGGCTGACCTGTCCGACTGGGAAGATGTGGTTGAGCGCCGCACCCGGCCCGAGCAGGAAGTCACCGTGGCCATGGTCGGCAAGTACGTCGACCACGCCGACGCCTACAAGTCGCTCAACGAGGCGCTGCTGGCCGGCGGCCTGGCCGACCGTACCCGCGTACGCATCCTGCCGGTCGATTCCGAACAGATCGAGCAGCAGGGCACCGAAACGCTTGAGCGAGCCGATGCCATCCTGGTCCCGGGCGGATTCGGTGAGCGCGGTTTCGAGGGCAAGATCGCGGCCATTCGATATGCGCGCGAGCGCGGCATTCCCTACCTGGGCATCTGCCTGGGGCTTCAGACCGCGGTGGTGGAGTTCGCGCGCAACGTCGCCGGACTGGACAAGGCCAACTCGACCGAGATCGATCCGGACTCACCGCATCCGGTGATCGGCCTGATTACCGAATGGCTGGACGAACAGGGCCAGCGACAGTTGCGCGACGAGGGGTCCGACCTGGGCGGCACCATGCGATTGGGCGCGCAGCGCTGCAAGCTGGTGCCCGGCACCCGGGTGCGCAAGCTCTACGGCAAGGACGAAATCTTCGAACGCCACCGGCACCGCTACGAATTCAACAATCACTACCGCGAAGTGCTGGAGCAGCACGGCCTGAAGATCGCCGGGCTGTCAGCCGATGACATGCTGGTCGAAATCATCGAGTTGCCGGATCATCCATGGTTTGTCGCCTGCCAGTTTCATCCGGAATTCACTTCCACCCCGCGCGACGGACATCCTCTGTTCACGGGCTTCATCCGTGCTGCGGTCGACTACCGCGCATCGTCCAATGCCCCGCGCGAGGTAGCTGCGTCGTGAAAATAGCGAATTTCGAAGTCGGGCTGGAGCATCCGTTCTTCCTGATCGCCGGCCCCGATACGCTGGAATCGCAGCAGTTGTGTCTCGACGTGGCCGGCCATCTTGCCGAAGTCACCCGGCGGCTGGGCATTCCCTACGTATTCAAGGGCTCGTTCGACAAGGCCAACCGGACTTCCGTGCGATCGTATCGCGGCCCCGGGATGGATGAAGGTCTGGCAATGCTGTCGGCCGTGCGTGAGCAGATCGGGGTGCCGGTGCTGACCGACGTACACGAGGACACGCCGATCGACGAAGTGGCCGAGGTGGTCGACGTGCTGCAGACCCCGGCTTTCCTGTGCCGCCAGACCAATTTCATCCAGAATGTGGCCCGCGCCGGCAAGCCGATGAACATCAAGAAGGGCCAGTTCCTTTCGCCGTGGGAAATGCGCACCGTGGTCGAAAAAGCACGCGCGGCCGGCAACGACGACATCCTGGTCTGCGAACGCGGCTTCAGTTTCGGCTACAACAACCTGGTCGCCGACATGCGCTCGCTGGCCATCATGCGCGAGACCGGCTGCCCGGTGGTATTCGACGCCACCCATTCGGTGCAGTTGCCGGGTGGGCAGGGCGAAAGCTCGGGCGGGGCGCGCGAATTCATCCCGGTCCTGGCCCGCGCCGCGGCCGGCGTCGGCGTCGCCGGCATCTTCTGCGAAACCCACCCGGAACCGGAAAAAGCCCTGTGCGACGGCCCCAACTCCATGCGCCTGTCGGAAATGGAGGACATGCTGGAGACCCTGGTCGCAATTGATCGGGTGGTAAAAGCAAAAATGGACCGCAGATAAACGGGAACGGAAAAAAACCAACAGAAACCGCAGATGAACGCAGATAAACGCAGATAAAATCTGGAAGCCTTACACGAAGTGCTCGAAGAACAAGGTCTGTGATACTCATGTTTAACGTAACTATCTAATGATTTTATCGGGTTTTCCACTTCGTGACCTTCGTGCCTCCTTCGCGCTCTTCGTGACCTGCTTTTTCATCTGCGTTTATCTGCGTTCATCTGCGGTTAAAGATTTCATTCAACAGGACTCACAATGAAAATCAAGCATATCCATGCCCGTGAAATTCTCGACTCGCGCGGTAATCCGACGCTGGAAGCCGAGGTGGTGCTGGACAATGGCGTTTCCGGGCGGGCGGCGGTGCCGTCCGGGGCTTCCACGGGGGTGCGCGAGGCCGTTGAGTTGCGCGACGGAGACCCGGCGCGTTATCTCGGCAAGGGTGTTCAGAAGGCGGTGGGCCATGTCAACGGCGAGATTGCCGGGGCGATTTCCGGATTCGATGCCGCCGACCAGAAGGGTCTGGATGCCCGTTTGATCGAACTTGATGGATCGGAAAACAAATCCAGGCTGGGGGCCAATGCCTTGCTGGGCGTGTCGCTGGCCGCCGCACACGCGGTCGCCCATGCGCGCGGCCAGTGGCTTTATGAATATCTGCTCGAAAGCTCGGGCCGGACGCCGACCCTGCCGATGCCGATGATGAACATCGTCAACGGCGGCGCGCATGCCGACAACCGGGTCGATATCCAGGAATTCATGATCATGCCGGTGGGCCTGGAAGACTTTCCCTCGGCCCTGCAATGCGGGGTGGAAATCTTCCACGCGCTGAAATCCACCCTGAAATCCCGCGGGCTCAACACGGCCGTCGGCGACGAGGGCGGCTTCGCGCCGGACCTGAACTCCAACGAGGCAGCACTGGAGCTGATCATGACCGCGATTGTGGAGGCTGGCTACAAGCCCGGCGAACATGTCGCGCTGGCGCTGGATGTCGCCTCCAGCGAGTTCTGCAAGGACGGGCACTACACGCTGGAATCCGAAGGTCTGGCCTTCGACCGCGCCGAGTTCGTCGAGTACCTTTCCGGGCTGGTCTCGCGTTTCCCCATCGTCTCGATCGAGGACGGCATGGGCGAGGACGACTGGGAGGGATGGAAGCTTTTGACCGAAGCGCTGGGTGGCGCGGTGCAACTGGTCGGCGATGACCTGTTCGTGACCAACACCAGCATTCTCAAGCGCGGCATCGACGAGGGTACGGCCAACGCCATTCTGATCAAGCCCAACCAGATCGGCACGCTGACCGAGACCATCGAGGCCATCGACATGGCCCGTGCCGCCGGCTTCGGCACCATCATCTCGCACCGCTCCGGCGAGACCGAGGACGTGACCATCGCCGACCTGGCGGTGGCTACCGCCGCCGGCCAGATCAAGACCGGCTCGCTGTGCCGCTCAGACCGGGTTGCCAAGTACAACCAGTTGCTGCGGATTCATGAGCGCCTGGGCAATGCTGCCCGCTGGCTGGGGCGTTCAGCAGTGACCGGGAAAGCCTGATCCGGGACTGGTCGGAATCCTGGCGCGACGGTTTCAGGTATCCATCTTTTCCAGAATTGCACCAATGATGTCGTTCATGGTCAGGATGCCCTGCAATTCATTGTCACTGGTCACGATCAGCCGCTTGATGTCCAGTTGCAGCATCATGGCCGTGGCATGCCGGATTTCCAGTTGCCCGGGTACCGCCAGCGCGGGTTTCCGCGCCACGTCGTAGACATTGATCAGGTCCACGTCACCTTCCTCATGAACAATGGTGCGCAGCAGCATGGTGTAGGTCACGATGCCGTAGGCGTCATTGGGTGACTGCTTCTCCACCACGACCGATTTGACCTTGTGGTCGCGCATCAACTCCATGGCCTCGCGCAGCTTGGCCATGGGCGAGATCGTGATGACATCCTTGACCATCAGGTCCGCGACGGTCATTCTTGATTTTTCGTTTGACATGATCGTTTCCTTACAACTCCTGCTTCAGACTTTCTGTGAACTGCTCGACTTCTTCCATGTTGATGCCCCCGACGTGCTCGATGGGGAATGTAAATACGATTCCCCGGGTGTCGTTCTCCAGATTCAGTTCGCGCGTCAGGCACTTCAGGACCTGCAGTGACAGGCGTTTTTCCAGGACGAACATCAGAATCGACTGGCTCCCTTCATAAGTCAGGCCGAAGAATGTCTTCTTTTCATCGGCGGTGATGCCGCGCGCGTTGAACAATGTCACGGCACCGGCGCCCTCTTTTCTTGCGATATCGATGGCCTTGTCTTCCAGTTCCTCGGCCAGCACCGCTATCAAGACTGAAAATTTCATTTCTCGGGACCTCGTAGTTTCAGTATCCATTCACTCAAAATTGCGTAAGTCATTACACTGACAATCGGAAAGATCGATGCAAAAGCGATCAAGCCAAAGCCATCGATCATCACACTCCGGCCTTCGATATTCATCGCCAGACCGATGCCCAGCGCCGTAATCAGTGGCACTGTTACCTCGGATGTTGTCACGCCGCCGAGATCGAAAGCCAGCGCCGTGATGTAGCGCGGACTGACGGCAGTCAACAGGATGACCAGCGTATAGCCCGCGATGATATACAGGTGGATCGAATCACCGCTGATGATGCGGTGCACGCCGATGGTAATCCCGACCGCAACACCAAGCGCGACTACCAGCCGGATCGAGGAGGCCTTGATCCGGCCGGCGGCAGCCTGTTCAGCCTGCTGCCCCACCGCGATCAGGGCCGGCTCGGCCATGGTGGTCGCAAATCCGATAGTAAAGGCAAACACATAGATCCACAGCAACCGGTCGTTCAGGATCAATTGCTCGGCCATGCTCTCGCCAATCGGAAACAGACCCATTTTCAGGCCGACTACGAACGCGTACAGGCCGAGGATCACCAGCAGAAAACCGAATGCAACCACCCCGGGACGCGGCAGCGCCCGACGCAGAACTATGAACTGGAAGAACAGGATCGTGAACACGATTGGCATGACATCGCGCACCATGCCCAGCAGGTCGGCCAGCGGAGAATCCGCCGGCGGGCTGGATTCGCCGGCCGGATCGACGGCGATCGAAATGACTTCGGACGCATCGCGGGAAATTTCCGGATTGTCGGAAAAGGCAATGATTCCGTAGAGCTGTACCGTGATCATCGGCACCATGACCGCCAGCGCGACCAGGCCGAAACCGTCGGTCAGCGGGCTTCGACCACGAATGCTGGCGGCCAGGCCCAGCCCCAGCGCGGCGATCAACGGCACGGTGACGATATTGGTTGTGACCCCGCCGGAATCATAAGCCAGTCCGACGATTTCAGGCGGCGCAAAGAACGTTACCAGCACAACCAGCAGATAGCCGCCGATCATCATCCAGTGCAGCGGCAGGCCGAGAATGATCCTCAACACCCCGACGGCAATGACCAGACCGACCGAGGTTGCCACCAGAATTCGCAGAACCAGTGGGCTGACGCGCCCTTCGCTGATAGCGCCGGCCTGTTCGGCCACCGCAATCAGTGCCGGCTCGGCGATGACTGCTGAAAACCCCATGCAGAAGCCGAAGATCATCAGCCAGGGCACCGAGCCCTTGGCCGCGAATTCGTTCGACAAAGTCTTGCCGATCGGAAAGATGCCGAGATCCAGACCCTGCAGGAAAAGCGCCACGCCAAACACCACGATCAGCAGTCCGAGGGTCATGCTCCAGACGCCATTGGGCACCTGGTGCAGCACCAGCCACTGAAACGCGACCACGACCACGACGATGGGTAACAGATTGCGGCCCGCGTGCAGCAAGGTGCCCGCAAAGTGCCGGTACCAGCTCACGCACGGCTCCCGAATGCGGGCCCGGGGCGACGACTTTCAGGCGACCACAGGAAATACCGGAAGCCCTGACCTGAAGGTCTGACGGGCCTTCGGTGTAACTTCAGGGGGGCGAGAGTCTTCATGATTGGGCCGGTCGGGATGATGTCCGTCGCAAGACATCAGGATTCTAACCGCGATGCGTCTCCATCCGACATCGCATCCCTGCCCATCGGTTGCCGATTGCTCAGGCATGATCAGGCCGGCTCTTGCAGGAGATCCTCATCAGCCCGCGTGCTCCGCCAGAACAGGCACCGGCGGAGCGGGGCGGGCGATTTTGCCCTGGATCAAGCACGCAGATTCCTCACCGTCAATAATTCTGATCGGGAGGGCCCGTGCTTGATTCATCGCCGGCCCGGCCCCACCCTGTGGATAACTCTGGCTGATTCGGGGAATTCCGATGCGAATGGACAAGCTGACCGCACGTTTCCAGCAGGCGCTGGGCGAGGCCCAGAGCCTGGCCCTGAGCCTTGACCACGCGATGCTCGAACCCGAGCACCTGATGGTCGCCTTGCTGGATCAGGAGGGCGGTGGTATCCGTGGCCTGCTGACCCGCGCCGGCAGCCAGGTTGCCGGCTTGCGTTCGCGGCTGGGCGAAAAGCTGGAAAGCCTGCCGAAAGTCTCCGGCGGCCAGGCCGGGCAGATCAACCTGTCCAACGACCTGGGGCGGGTGCTGAACCTGACCGACAAGGTCGCCGGCAAGCGCGGCGACAGCTACATCGCCTCGGAACTGTTCGTGCTAGCGGCCCTGGAGGCCAAAGTTGCGCTGACCGAACTGCTGCACCAGGCCGGCGTGACCAAAGAAGGCGTGGAGCAGGCCATAGAGTCGGTCCGGGGCGGCGAGAAGGTCGAGGACCCGAATGCCGAGGACACGCGCGAGGCGCTTTCCAAATACACCATCGACCTGACCGAAAGAGCCGAACAGTCCAGGCTGGACCCGGTCATCGGCCGCGACGAGGAAATCCGCCGCGCCATTCAGGTCCTGCAACGCCGGACCAAGAACAACCCGGTGCTGATCGGCGAGCCGGGCGTGGGCAAGACGGCGATTGTCGAGGGGCTGGCCCAGCGCATCGTGAATGGTGAGGTGCCCGAAGGGCTGCGCGACAAGCGCGTGCTGTCGCTGGACATGGGCGCGCTGATCGCAGGGGCCAAGTTCCGCGGCGAGTTCGAAGAGCGGCTCAAGGCCGTACTCAACGACCTGAAAAAACAGGAGGGCCGCATCATCCTGTTCATCGACGAGGTCCACACCATGGTGGGTGCGGGCAAGGCCGAGGGCGCGATGGACGCCGGCAACATGCTCAAGCCCGCGCTCGCCCGTGGCGACCTGCACTGCATCGGCGCGACCACGCTGGACGAATACCGCCAGCACATCGAGAAGGATGCCGCGCTGGAGCGCAGGTTCCAGAAGGTGGTGGTCGGCGAGCCCAGCGTCGAGGACACCATCGCCATCCTCCGGGGGCTGCAGGAGCGCTACGAAGTCCATCACGGTGTCGACATCACCGACCCGGCGCTGGTCGCCGCAGCCACGCTTTCGCATCGCTACATCACCGACCGCCAGTTGCCCGACAAGGCCATCGACCTGATGGACGAGGCGGCCAGCCGCATCCGGATGGAAATCGATTCCAAGCCCGAGGTCATGGACCGGCTGGAG
>SR_TP_S13solDRAFT_1000152_pt1 | contig 36110 bp, 30 predicted proteins | sample SodReaTP_S13sol_FD_11159 | JGI IMG/M metagenome (IMG submission 11159)
CGGGCCGCCGTGGTGGCGGAGCAGCGCGACCGGCCGGCCGAGGCGATCGGCCACTACGACCGGCTGCTCGCCGCGGCCGACCTGGACCCCGGCCGGCGGCTGGTGCTGCTGCGGCGGCTGGCGGTGGTGGCGGAGCTGGCGCGCGACTACGCCGCCGCCGCCCGCGCCTACCGCGGCATCGTCGACAACCCGCGCACCGATCCGGCGACCCGCCGCGAGACCCTGGGCCGCCTCGCCGTCGCCGCCGAGCTGGCCGGCGACTACGAGGGCTCGATCGCCGCCTACCGCCGCATCCTGGCCGAGCCCGAGCTGGAACCGCCGCAGCGCGTCGACGCCCTGCGGCGCATGGCCATCATCGCCAACGTCGCCGGCCTGCTCGACATCGCCCGCGAGGCCTATGCCGCCCTGGTCACCGGCGACGAGGTCCCGATCGCGGCCCGGGTGGAGGCGGCCCGCAGCCTCGCCTACGTCGCCGACCTGACCGAGGAGACCGGCGGCCTGGTCGAGGCCTTCGAGGGGCTGCTGGCCCGCACCGAGCTGGAGGGCGAGAGCCGGATCGAGGTGCTGGAGGGCCTGGCGCTGACGGCGGACCTCGCCGGCCGCCCCGAGGTGACCGTGGCCGCCTACGAGCAGCTGCTGGGGCTGCTGCCGGCCGACGCCGAGGCGCGCGGACGGGTGCTCGACAACCTCGCCGGCGCCTACGAGCGGGTCGGCCGCTACGAGGAGGCCGTACCGCTCTACCAGACCCTGCTGCGGCGGCCCGAGGCGGCCGAGCGCCGGCACCGCATCGCGCTGCTGCAGCGCCTCGCGGTGGCCGCCGAGCAGCTCGGCGACAGCGCGCTGGCGCTCGACGCCTTCGAGGAGATCGTGGCGCTCGGAACCGACGACTGGGGAATCTTCGAGCGCTACGGCCTGGCGCTGCGCACCACCGGCGACTGCGAGCGCGCCCTGCAGGTCTTCCACCAGGCCCGCCGGCTGGGGGCCGGGGCGCAGACCGACATCTACGCCTCCTTCTGCTATGTCGACGCAGGGCGCCCCGGCCTCGCCATCCACTTCCTGGAGCGGGCACTGGCCGACGAGACGGCGGAGCTGACCCCCAGCACGCGCATCATCCTGACCGGCAGTCTCGGCTTTCTCTATGCCGAGAGCGGCCAGTACGCCGAGGCGGCCGCGGCCTGGCGGCAGGTCGTCGCGGTATCCCCGGACCCCGAGCTGCTGCTGCGCCTGGCCCGCGCCGAACGCCTCTCCGGCGAGATCGAGGCGGCCGCCGTGCTGCTGGCCCGGCTCGACCCGGAGGAGCTGCAGCCGACCCTGCGGCCCGACTACTACGACGAACTCTCCGACGTGGAACGGGCGCGCGGCATGCCCGAGACCGCATTGGCGGCGCTCGACCACGCCATCGAGCTGGACCCCACGGCCGAGCGGATCTTCCGGCGCGGCGTGCTGCTGACCGACCTCGGCCTGCGCGAGGAGGCCTTCGACGACCTGCTGGCGGCCAGCGAGCGCGAGCCGGACAACCGGGTCTTCGCCGCCGCCCTGGCCTACGCCCACGACTTCCGCGGCGAGGAGGCGGAGGCGGCGGAGCTGCTGGAACAGGTGGTGCGCGCCGAGCCCGACCGCCTCGCCCCCTACCAGGACCTCGCCTACATCTCTAAGCGCCTCTACCGCAACGAGGCGGCCATCGGCTGGTTCGAGCGCGCCGTCGACAACCGGCCGCTCTATCCCGTCCACGACGAGGAGGACGAGGTGGCGCTGCAGCGCCTGATGTTCGAGCTGCGCCGCGAGAACCAGACCCTGCACAACGACTGGGATCTCTCGGGCTACGTGATCGCCCGCAGCGAGGTCGCCGGCGCGCCGCGCTTCGACCCGACCGGGCGCAGCTCCATGACGGCCCAGGGCGGCATCGAGGTGGCACATCGGCCGGACTGGCTGGAGCTGCCGGACGGCACGCCGGTAGGCTTCCGCGACGGCGCCGTCGTGCAGGCCTTCGGCCGGCTCTTCTGGGGCTTCGAGCGCAACTCCCTGAGGCCGGAGCGCGACAGCCTGCAGGCGGGCCTGGGCCTGCGCTGGAAACCCCTGGGCGAAACCAACTTCTTCCTCTCCGGCGAGCGGCTGGTGAAGCTCGGCGCCCTGGCCCGCAACGGCTGGCTGCTGCGCGCCAGCCACTCCTGGGACCTGGGCTTCGACATCGATCCCGTACGCTCGAACTGGACCTACGCCCAGACCTATGCCGACGCGGCCTACATCCCCGGCCGGGACTACGCCTTCTTCCTGACCGGGGAGGCCCGGCTCGGCCGCTCCTTCAAGCTGCACGACGAGAACGGCCTGGGCGTGGTGGTGACGCCCCATGCCGTCGCCGCCGCCTCCTACAGCCGCAGTCCCCTCGCCAGCGACCGCTTCGGCGAACTGGGCCTCGGCGTCTCCGGCAAGCTCTGGTTCGACGAGACCCCCTACCAGGCCTACCGCTCCAGCAGCGAGCTGACGCTGCAGTACCGGGCCGGGCTCGACAAGCGGAGCCGCCTCTCCCATGGTCTGCTCCTCTCGCTGACGGTGTCCTTCTGATGCGCCTGCGCCTCCTGCTCCTCGCCCTCGCCCTCTCGCTGTTGCCGGCAGGCCTGCAGCCCGCCGCCGCCCAGACGCCGGGCGAGAGCTGCCCGCGGCTGACCGGCCTCTTCCTGCAGCCGCTGGAGGCGCACCGTGCCTGGAGCCGGGCCGACTGGACCGCCTTCTTCGAGGAGCTGGCGGCCATGCGGATGGAGACCCTGGTGCTGCAGTGGAGCGGCCTGGACCGCTTCACGGTCATCGACGCCGATCCGGCCGACAGCCTGCCCGAGCCCATGATCCACCGCCTGCTCGACGCCGCCGAGGCCGCGGGCATCCGCGTCTGGATCGGCCTGGTCTACGACCCCGACTACTGGACCCGCATCCAGCGCGAGGCGGAGCAGCTGGAGGTCTATCTGCGGCGCCATCTGCTGGCGAACCGGGAGCTGGTGGAACGGCTGTTGAACGAGGCCGGCGGGCACCCCGCCTTCGCCGGCTGGTATCTGACCGAGGAGATCGAGGACGTCACCTGGCAGGACGCCGAGAAGCGCGCCCTGCTGCGCACGCACCTGCAGGCGCTGGGCGCCGAGATCCGCAGCCGCGACCCGCAGCGGCCGATCGCCATCTCCGGCTTCACCGGCGCCCGGCTGGACCCGGCGGCGCTGGCGGCGCTATGGCGCGAGCTGCTCGAGGGCTCGGCCGTCGACCTGCTGCTGCTGCAGGACGGCTTCGGGGTGCAGCCCATGCTGCCCGAAGATCTCGAGGTCTACCTGGAGGCGCTGGACCGCGAGACCCGTGCCGCCGGCCTGCGCCTCGGCGTCGTCACCGAGCTCTTCACCCAGACCGGCGGCCCGCCGCTCGACGAGGACGCCTTCGCCGCCGAGCCGGCGAGCCTGGAGCGGATCGTGCCGCAGCTGCGCGCGGCCGCCGCCTGGAGCGCGCTGCGCCTGGGCTTCAGCGCCGAGTACGCCACCTCGGCCGCCGGCCGCCCCAGCGCCGCCGCCCTGCAGCGCCGCTACCTCGCCTGGCTCGGCGAAGGCTGCCCCTGAGGCGGCGCCGGGGCCAGCGACCGGCTCGTTTCGCCCCGACCCAACCGCGCTCCCGGATGCCGGGGGAGCGTCGAGCGCCCCGGACACCAAAAGCCTTCCGCAGTGGCGGGAAGGTGATCGAGTGGCCGGATGGAGCGAGCCGGATGCGTCAGAATGACGCCACTTGCCGTAGCGAGGCGACGATCCAGGCTTGAGAGTCCTGTGTCAGGGACCGGGTGGCGCGGCCATCTCGCGGAGACGAAAGCGGGGAAGGAATGAGTTTGAAGCCATCGGCAAGATGCGCCGGCACGCATCAAAGGCTCCGTGTCGCGATTTTCGAGGACGACACCGACCTGGTGCGGGAGATGTGCGACGCGCTGCTGCGGGCGAACTTCGACACCCTGCCGGTGAACTCGACGGCCGAGCTCCGCGACTGCCTCTACGGCGGCACGGCCGATATCCTGCTGTGCGACCTGAGATCACCCGTCGCCAACCCGATCGACGAGATGTCACTCGCCCCCAGCCCCGTTCCTGTTGTCCTGGCGAGCGGCCTCGGCAATCGGATGCTCGACGCCTCGAAGGAGGCGCTCTCGCGGCTCGGCGTGAACGTCGTTGGAGTGCTGAAAAAGCCCTACGGTGCCGCTGAAGTGATCGCGCTCCTTCGGCGGGCGCTGCCTCCCGGGGAATCGACCTTCCAGCACGACACCGAGTCATCGCCGATCCGGTTTGAGAAAATGGCCGAAGGGCTGAGGTCGGACGAGTTCTTGCCCTTCATGCAGCCTATCGTGCGCAGCCACGACCTGATCGCCGTCGGTCACGAGATTCTGGCTCGCTGGCAGAGCCCAATGGGTGGGCTGCTCATGCCGCAGTCGTTCCTGCCGCTGCTGCAGGCGCCGAGAGAGCGGCGGTGCCTCGGTCTGACGCTGCTTCGTCAGAGCCTGGCGGCAATCAGCGCGTTCGAGCCGACGCGCTCTCTAACCTTGTCGCTGAACGTGACCGGATCCGACTGTGCCGACGAGGACTTTGTCGAGGGCATCGTCTCGTCGTGCCGGGAATTCGGCTACGATCTCCGTTTGCTGACGGTCGAGATCTCCGAGCAGGAGGCTCTGACCGCCAGCACCGCAGAATTGCGCGGCATGATCCGTCTGTCGCTGCTGGGGTGCAGTCTCTCGGTCGACGACTTCGGCGCGGGCGAGACCCGTCTGCACAACCTGCTGCACTTGCCGATCTCGGAAGTGAAGATCGACCGCTCGATCTTGCGGCGCAGCCTCGACGGAGAGCCTTCGCTTCTCGAAGCCCTCTGCTCTCTGGGCTCCTCCTTGGGCTTACGCTCCGTGGTCGAGGGAATCGAGACCGCCGACGAACTGGCAGCAGCCCGGGCGGCCGGCGCCGACCTGCTCCAAGGTTTCCTGCTCGGGCGGCCGCGCTCCCTTGCGGAGCTGACCTCCGCAGGGGCGCCGGCCGCCTCGTGATGCCGGCGCTCATGCGAAACTATGGACGGTCTTGCAGGGCCGCGACGAGCCTCTTGCCGCCTGTCGTATGGCCGCAGGTGGAAAAATTTGCGCCGCGCCGGCTTGCCGGCGAAGGCAACGGAAATAATTGGCGCTGATACGAGGTGAGCCCTCGGCAGGAGTCTCGATGGAACATCAAGGAATGGCGATGGAGGGTAGGCCGCCTGGTCGAAGTCCCTCGGTGCTGCTGGTGGACGACGATGCGGCGTGCCTCGACGAGATGAGCCTGCTGGCGCGACGGTGCGGCCTCGAGGTGTTCTCGGCCGAGGAGGGCGCCACGGCGCTGAAACTGCTCTGCCAGCATCGGCCGATGCTGGCGGTCATCGACATCCGCCTGCCCGCGATCGACGGCGGGCGGCTCGCCGTGCTCGCCTCCGGCCTGCAGCCGCTGCTGCTCGTCGTCCTCGTATCGGGTGACCGGGAACTCCTGTCACAGGTCCCGACATCCGAGCCCTGCATCGTAGCCCGCCTGACCAAGCCGCTGGATATCGCCAGATTGGAGGTAATTTTCAGGGCGGCCGGCGGCACCGTCGACGCCGCTGGCCTGGCTGCGCCGTGAAGATCCGGAAGATGACCGAACCCTCCCCGGGCCAGGCCGGCGAAGCACTCGTAGTCGTCGTCGACGACGAGCACATGATCGTCGAAGAGATCGTCGAGCACCTCTGCTTCACCGGCATCGCCGCGCGCGCGACCTTCTCAGCGCGCGGCGCGCTGGAGCTGGTTGGACGGTTGCCCTCCCTGCGTGTGCTGGTAACCGATCTGCGCATGCCGGCGACGGACGGCCTCGACCTGCTCCGGAAGCTGAAGGCGGATCGTGGGCCGCAGCTCGGCGGGCTCCGCGTGATCGTCCTGACCGGCCATGCGACACCGGCGGACGAGCAGGCTGCCCGCACAGCCGGCGCTTGGGACTTCCTGCGCAAGCCGTGCAGCCTGGTCGAGCTGAGGTGCGCAATCGTTGCGGCGTTGGATGGTGCGCCGGCAGAGGCCGTTGCAGGGCCTTCGTGCCCCCGGGACGCACAGCAGGAGGGAAGATCATGAGGCAGTTGCTCGGTCCACTTCTCGCCGCGGCCTGCATTTTCGCCGGTTCCGCGAGCGGCGCGGCGGAACTGAAGCAGCCGGGCGCCGCGATCATCCTGACCGTGTCCGGAAAGATCAGCGCAAGTAACGGCCACGACGAGGAGAGAGGTGCGGTCGCAGATTTCGATCTGACGATGTTGCAGGCGCTCCCTCAGACGGAGATCGCGACCACGACAACCTGGACGGAAGGCGAACAGCGCTTCCAAGGCGTGCTGATGCGCGATCTGCTCGAGCTGGTCGGCGCGGACGGCAGCCAGGTGAGGGCGATTGCCCTGAACGACTACGAAGCAGTGCTGCCGACGAGCGACTTCGAGACGATCCCGGTGCTTCTGGCCCTCACCCAGAACGATCGGACACTCCGTGTACGCGACAGGGGTCCGATCTGGATCATCTATCCGAGATACGGCTCTACTCCGGAGCTAGATAACGGGCAAAATTACAAAATGGTGTGGCAATTACGAGAATTAATTGTGGAATAAAATGGAAATTTACTATGATCCGCCATGCATCATTGTACCGTTTATTTTGTTTGATTTTACTTACATTATTTTCTTGCATTATGGTTGCCAATATTTTAAATACAAGCAACGAGAGATTAAGATACTCACTTTTGATAAGATCTAATCCATGGATCGCATGGCAGCTTGAAAAAGAGTATTATAGATTTCATGGATCGATACAGAATTTTTTTACCTCGGGCGATCAAGGTGATTATCAGGATGTTATGCTTAGATTTGAAATACTGCTAAGCCGCCTGGTGCTTATAGCTGAAGGATCCGAGGCCGAAATGCTGCGACAGATGCCAGGGACGATGGCCTTTGTCGAAGCGATGAGAAGGGATCTGCTGGCGATCGAAGAAGACCTTCTCTCCATTTCCGCGAGCGATCACGCGCTCTTTCATCGAATCGACGATCTTCTGCGGCTCTACCAGCCGAAGGTCGGCGCGCTGTCCAACCGGGCGCTTCTCGGCCCCGAGATGATGACGCTGCGCGCAGAGCTGTTCGAGACCCAGAAGCGCTCCACTTGGCTGGCATGGTCGCTGAGCCTGGTCTCCGCGGTCCTGGTGCTCATTCTCCTGCTGGCGGTTGCGGCGAGCCGTCGCAGCGCGAAGAACGAAGCGCATCTTCGCCGATCGGCGAAGGCACTCGGCGACACGAACCACAGAATGCGCAGGAGGCTGGAATTCATCATGAACTCCGCCCCCGGGTGCCTCTACGCCATCGAGCCCGGGGCCAGCGAGGTGGACGCCAGCTTCGTCAGCCCGAGCGTAGCGGCGATCACCGGCTACCCCGCCTGGAAAATTCGTTCGAGCAGCATGTTCCGGTCGCGAATCCTCCCGGAGGACAGTGCGCGCGTCCTGGCCGAGTACGAGCAGCTTGATCGCAAGGGACACTGCAACATCGAGTACCGCTTCCGACGCGTCGACGGCAAGGTCATCTGGCTGTCCGAATCCGCCAGGCTGGTGCGCGACGGGGGTGGGCGCCCGAGAGAGATCATCGGCATGATTCAAGACGTCACCGCCCGCCGCCAGGCGGACGCGATGATGCAGCAGAACGCCAAGTTGATGACCCTGGGTGAGATGGCGACGGGTCTGGCGCACGAACTGAACCAGCCGCTCAACGTCATCCGCATGGCGGCACAGAACGCATTGGCCCGGCTCGAACCGGAGTGCGCCTGCTCCGACGACCTGCGCGAATTCCTGAGCGCGAAGCTGCGCCGCATCGACTCCCAGATAGAGCGGGCCGCGAAGCTTGCCGACCACATGCGGATCTTCGGCCGTTGCGGCACCGAGCTTCTGGAGGATATCGACACCGCTCGGGCGCTCTACGAAGCCCTGGCTCTGCTGCGCCCGCAGCTGCGGTTGGCCGACATCGATCTGAAGACGACGGCGACGCCTAATCGCCTGGCCGTTCGGGGGAGTCGGCAACAGCTGGAGCAGGTCATCGTCAATCTGGTGCTGAACGCGCGCGACGCGATACTGGAGCGACGCGACCGCGAGGGCCTCGGCGCCCCGGCCTGGATCCGCGTCGACGCGCGACCGTCTCCGGCGGGACAGCAGGCCGTGATCACGGTCGCCGACAGCGGGGGCGGCGTTCCCGACTCTGTCATCACGACGCTGTTTCAACCCTTCGTATCCACCAAGTCACCGGGCAAGGGTACCGGCCTCGGCCTGTCCCTTTCCTTCGGCATCGTCTCCGACATGGGCGGAACGATCCGGGTCGACAACAGCGAGCAGGGGGCCTGCTTCACGCTCGAGCTGCCGCTTTGCGAGGCGATGGCGTGAGAGCCCGCGGGGCCGGCCGGCAGCCTATTGCCGGGGCGACGTCGACCGGCTCGATACGGCTCCGCCCTGAGCAGGCGCTTGGGAAGGACCGCTGAGAACGAGGGAGGGATGTCTAGGCCGATCGCGCCCACAGCGCCCTTTCTCTGGGAGCGCGCACCGCCGACAGGGGACTGCTCGGTGGTCGTGGTGGTGGATGACGACCACGATTGCCTGGCGGAAATCTGCGAGCTGCTGGGCCTGCTCGATATCGGCCTGTATGCAACCAGCGATGCCAGCTTGGCGCTGCAGAAGGCGATCATGGATCGGCGAGTCGCCGTGGTGCTCGCCGACCTGTGCATGTCGGATCGAAGCGGCGTTTCCCTCTGCCGCTCACTTCGGGATGCGACCGGTGATCGGCACCCTCTGCAACTGCTGATAATGACGGCCTTTCCGTCGCTGGATTCCTCCCTGGAGGCGATGCGCCTTGGGGTCTGCGATTATCTCGAGAAGCCGATCAATGTGGCGGCTCTGCGCGATGCCGTGCTGCGCGCCGTAGGAAGGGGGCGACAGAGTCCTTCGGCCGCGCGGGATACGGCAGCGGCCGGCCGCGCCCAGACAGCCCTCGATGTGTCGAGCGCCGGGGCGTTCGAGGCGCTGCCAGGGCGAGGCGGGCCCTTCGAGGCCGCCGCCATCGAGTTGCTGTCGCGGCTCTCCGGCGAACGGTGCCGCATCTTCGCGGACTACGCCTGCGACGAAGCGGCCGTCTCCATCCTGCTGGACGTGTACAAGACGGAGCTGCAGAACAAGAAACTCTCGGTTACCGCGTTCTGCGTCATCAACGATGTCTCTCCAAGCACGGCGCTGCGCCGGATACAGGCGCTCGTGAATGCAGGATTGGTCGAGCGCGAAGACGACGGGACAGACAGGCGGCGCAGTCTCCTGAGCACGACGCCGATTGGCCAGGAGCTGGTGCAGCGTTACCTGGGCGCAATCGCGCAGACGCTCGGGCCGGGGACGACACGGTAGCGGCGTGCCGCCACCGGCCATACCAGCGTCGCTATCAGGCCTGGCCGGAACTGGACCGTCGCCGTCATCCTGAGCGCAGCGAAGGGTCTCGGGCCGGTTGGAGCTCGATTCCCACGAGATCCTTCGCTTTCGCTCAGAATGACGAGCCCGTTTCGAAGGCTCGTTGCTGTGAGGCGGGGCCGCGCCGGCCTCAGCCGCGCCCCTGCTCGAAGCCGCTCAGGAAGGACGCCAGGTTCGCACCCAGCTCGGGGGCCAGGTAGCCGCCTTCCTGCACCAGCAGGCTGGGCAGCCCGGCGGCGGCGATGGCCGCGGCGATGCGCCCGAAGCCCTCGGTGCTGACGCCGAGGCCGGCGAGCGGATCGCCCTCGTAGGCGTCGAGGCCCAGCGCCACCACCAGCGCCCCCGGCGCGAAGGCGCGGACCGTCTCCAGGGCCTCGTCCAGTGCGGCGAGGAAGGCCTCGTCGCCGCTGCCGATCGGCAGCGGCAGGTTGCGGTTGTAGCCCTCGCCGTCGCCCTCGCCGCGCTCGTGGGCGTAACCCCAGTAGAAGGGATAGAACTGCGTCGGGTCGGCGTGGATCGAGACCGTCAGCACGTCGGCGCGGCGCCAGAAGATGCCCTGGGTGCCGTTGCCGTGGTGCAGGTCGACGTCGAGGATCGCGACCCGCTCGTGCGCCCGGCGCAGCCGCTGCGCCGCGATCGCGGAGTTGTTCAGGAAGCAGAAGCCGCCGGCCATGTCGGCATAGGCGTGGTGGCCCGGCGGGCGGCAGAGGGCGTAGGCCTCGCGGGTCCCGTCCAGCAGCAGCTCGGCGCCGTGGGTCGCGCTGTCGGCCGCCGCGCAGGCTGCGGCCCAGCTGTGCTCGCCGATCGGGCAGGCGGTGTCGGCCATGTGCCAGCCGGCGCGGCCGACCACGTGGCGCGGATAGCTCGCGGCGAAGCGGCTGGGGTGGATGTTGGGGATGATCTCGGCGGCGCTGTCCCCCAGCGCCTGCCACTCGCCCCAGGCGGTCTCCAGGAAGCGCAGGTACTCGGGCGTATGCACCGCGGCGCGCGGGCCGGCGCCGAAGGACTCCGGCGCCACCAGACTGTCGCCCCGCTCCCGCACCGCCGCCAGCAGCGCCTCGGCGCGCCCGGGCTGCTCGGCGCTCTTGCGCGCGACGCCGCGCACCAGGAAGAAGGCGGGATCGTGCCGGGCGTGGTCGGGGGAATAGACGACTTTCATGCTTCTCCTTCGCCGGCTGCGCCGGCAGGTCCCAGCCGCGCCTGGAAGAGCTTGCGCACCTCCTGCCAGGCGACGGTGATGTGATAGTCCAGCTCTTGGCGCAGCCGCTCTCCGTCGCGCGCCTCGATTGCCTCCAGCAGCGGCCTGTGGGTCTCCGCCAGACGCAGCGGGTCGTCGTAGATCTGGCCGATCAGGGCGATGATCAGCCGCAGCTCCCCGGTCAGCTCGGCGAAGATGCGCTGCAGCCGGCCGTTGCCCGAGAGCTGGCAGATCAGCAGGTGGAAGCGCAGATCCTCCTCGACCACCGCCGCGTTGTCGCCGCGCGCGGCCACCTCCAGCAGCCGCGTCAGCTGGCGGCGCAGCGGCGCCAGCATCGCCGGATCGCCGCGCCGCAGCAGCTCGGCACCGGCGTACTGCTCCAGGCAGAGGCGCAGGCCGTAGAGTTCGTCCAGCTCCTCCAGAGTGGGTCGGCGCACCGAGAAGCCGCGGTTCGGCTGCGAGACCAGCAGGCCGCGCTGCTCCAGCAGGCGGGCCGCCTCGCGCACCGGCGCCCGGCTCACCCCCATCTGCCGGGCCACCTCGGCCTCGCCCAGCCGCTGGCCGGGCACCAGCCGGCCGCCGACGATGGCGCGGGTCAACTGCTCGGCGACCCGGCCGACCAGGTCGCTGCGCTCGATCGTGCGAAAGGCGGCCTCTCCGGCCTGCTCGTCGGGGTTCATTCCTGCCTCCGCCCGGGAGGCTAGCGAGGCCAGCGGTCGACTGTCGACATCTTTCTGCTTGGTCGCGCCGAAGCGGATGTGGCAGGCTGCGCCGACTACGCGAAGGGCGGCCTGAGACCGCTCTCGCGGCAGGGCGAGTTTCGCGAAACGAGGAGTGGGAGACCATGAAGACAGCACAGAGCCTGATGTCCATGGCGCTGGCAGCCGCAATCACCGCGGTGGCCGGTGCGGCCCTGGCCGACACGCCCAAGCGGGGCGGCACGGCCAACGTCGTGATCCAGCCGGAGCCCCCGGGCCTGATGCTGGGCCTCCTTCAGAACGGCCCCACCCAGATGGTCGCGGGCAACATCTACGAGAGCCTGCTGAAGTACGACCACGACCTGGAGCCGATGCCGAGCCTGGCGACGGACTGGGAGATCAGCGACGACGGCACGGTCTACACCTTCACCCTGAAGGAAGGCGTGACCTGGCACGACGGCGAGCCCTTCACGGCCGACGACGTGGTCTTCTCGGTCACCGAGTTCCTGGCCGAGACCCATCCGCGCCTGCGCGTCTCGCTGGCGCACGTGGACAGGGTCGAGGCGCTGGACGACCATACGGTGCGCTTCACCCTGAAGCAGCCCTTCGGCCCCTTCCTCGGCATCTTCGAGGTCGGCTCCATGCCGATGATCCCGAAGCACATCTACGAGGGCACCAACTTCCAGGACAACCCGGCCAACAACACGCCGATCGGCACCGGCCCCTTCAAGTTCGAGGAGTGGGACCGCGGCTCCTACATCCACCTGGTGCGCAACGACGACTACCACGTCGAGGGCCAGCCCTACCTCGACGAGATCTACTGGCATGTGATCCCCGACGCCGCCTCGCGCTCGGTCGCCTACGAGAACGGCGACGTCGACATCCTGCCCGGCGGCTCGGTGGAGAACTTCGACGTGCCGCGCATCGCCGCGCTGCCCAACACCTGCATCACCGGCGCCGGCTGGGAGTTCTTCTCGCCACTGGCCTGGATGTGGCTGAACAACCGCGAGGGGCCGCTGGCCGACAAGCGGGTGCGTCAGGCGGTGCTCCATTCGATCGACCGGGAGTTCGCCAAGGACGTGATCTGGAACGGCCTCGGCAACGTGCCGACCGGGCCGGTCAGCTCGGCGGTGCGCTTCTACGACGACGACGTGCCGCGCTACGACTACGACACCGAGCGTGCGCGCGCGCTGCTCGAGGAGGCCGGCTACGACGGCGAGGAGATCCGTCTGCTGCCGCTGCCCTACGGCGAGACCTGGCAGCGCTGGGCCGAGGCCGTGCGGCAGAACATGCAGGAGGCCGGCTTCAACGTCACCCTGCAGTCCACCGACGTGGCCGGCTGGAACCAGCGGCTGAACGAGTAGGACTACGACATGGCCTTCACCTACCTCTACCAGTACGGTGACCCGGCCCTGGGCGTGACCCGCAACTACATCTCCAGCAACATCGCCAAGGGCTCGCCCTGGAACAACGTGCAGGGCTACGTCAACGAGCGGGTCGACGAGCTGGCCGACGCGGCCGCCGTCGCCTTCCCGGCCGAGGCGCGCCAGGAGCTCTACACGGAGATGCAGCAGATCATCGTCGAGGAAGCACCCCTGGCCTGGCTGCTGGAGCTGGAGTTCCCGACGATCTACCGCTGTGACGTGAAGGACCTGGTCCAGACGGCCATCGGCATCAACGACGCCTTCGGCAACGCCTGGCTGGACCGCTGACTCCCGTGAGTCCCTTCCCGTCATCCTGAGCAACGCGAAGGATCTCGCGCCGATCGGAATTCGGCTCCCGCGAGATCCTTCGCTGACGCTCAGGATGACGGCTGCTTCTTCTTCCAGACGGTGACATGGGCAAGCTCTCCTACATAGGCCGGCGACTGGTCAAAGGGCTCTTCGTCCTGCTGGCCATCGTCATCCTCAACTTCTTCCTGATCCGCGCCGCCCCGGGCGATCCGGCCCAGGTGATGGCCGGCGAGGCCGGCGCCGCCGACGAGATCTTCATCGCCCAGCTGCAGGAGCGCTTCGGCCTGAACCGGCCGCTGCACGAGCAGCTCTTCATCTACGTGAAGGGCATCGTCACCCTCGACATGGGCTGGTCCTACCGCCAGGACCAGTCGGTCGCCTCGCTGATCGGCCAGCGCCTGCCCGCGACCCTGCTGCTGACCGGCACGGCCTTCTGCATCTCGCTGATGCTGGGAATATTGCTGGGGGCCCTGGCCGCGGCCCGGGTCGGCAAATGGACGGATTCGCTGATAACCGTGGTGGCGCTCGTATTCTACGCGACACCGCTGTTCTGGATCGCGCTGATGGCGATCCTGCTCTTCTCGGTCCACCTCGGCTGGCTGCCCGGCTTCGGCATGGTGACCGTGGGCGCTGGCCACACCGGCCTGGCCTATATCCGCGACGTGCTGGCGCACCTGGTGCTGCCGGCGCTGACTCTCGGTCTCTTCTTCATGGCGGTCTACGCCCGCATGACCCGCGCCTCGATGCTCGAGGTGATGGAGATGGACTACGTCAAGACGGCCAAGGCCAAGGGTCTGCCGCCGGGCCGCATCACCCGCGCCCACGTGCTGCGCAACGCGCTGCTGCCGGTCATCACGCTGGCCGGCATCCAGGCCGGGCAGATGATCGGCGGGGCGGTGCTGACCGAGACGGTCTTCGCCTGGCCCGGCATCGGCCGGCTGATGTTCGACGCGCTGCTGCAGCGCGACTACAACCTGCTGCTCGGGATCTTCTTCGTCTCCTCGGCCATGGTGGTGCTCTTCAATCTGATCACCGACGTGATCTACACCTTCGTCGACCCGCGGATCGAGGTGTCGTGATGCGGGATTTCTGGAAACGCTTCGCCCGCAACAAGGGCGCCGTCGTCGGCCTCGCCATCATATTCGCCGTGGTGCTGCTCGCCGCCTTCGCGCCGCTGCTCTATCCGGACAGCCCCTGGCGTATGGTGCAGCGGCCCTTCCTGTCGCCCTTGGCGGTGGACGGTTTCTGGTTCGGCACCGACACCCTGGGCCGCGACATCGGCGCCGGTCTGGCGCACGGCGCGCGGGTCTCGCTGCTGGTGGGAATCGTCTCCACCGTTGTGGCGCTCTCCATCGGCGTCACCCTGGGGGCGCTCGCCGGCTACTACGGCGGCCTGCTCGACGACGCGCTGATGCGCTTCACCGAGTTCTTCCAGACCATCCCCAACTTCGCGCTGGCGATCGTGCTGGTGGCCATCTTCCAGCCCTCGCTCACCTCCATCGTGCTGGCCATCGCCATCGTCTCCTGGCCGCCGGTGGCGCGTCTGGTGCGCGGCGAGTTCCTCTCGCTGCGCAGCCGCGAGTTCGTCCAGGCCTCGGTGGTGCTGGGGCAGTCCAACGCCCGCATCATCCTGACGCAGATCCTGCCCAACACCCTCTCGCCGGTCATCGTCATGGCCTCGCTGATGGTGGCGACCGCGATCCTGCTGGAGTCCTCGCTCTCCTTCCTGGGGCTGGGCGACCCCAACCATATGTCCTGGGGCTACATGATCGGCGCGGCGCGCACGGTGCTCCGCCAGGCCTGGTGGATGAGCTTCTTCCCCGGCATCGCCATCCTGCTGACGGTGCTGGCCCTCAACCTCGTGGGCGAGGGGCTGAACGACGCCCTCAACCCGCGCCTCGCGCGCAAGGGACGCTGAGCCCATGACCACGCGCGAAGCACTGCTGACCGTCGAGGGGCTGACCGTCCGCCTGCCGCAAGGGGCCGACCGCCCGCATGCCGTGGAGGGGGTCTCCTTCGAGCTGCAACGCGGCGAGATCCTCTGCATCGTCGGCGAGTCGGGCTCCGGCAAGTCGATCACCGCCAACACCATCATGGGGCTGCTGCCGCGGCCCTACGTGGAGCCGGTGGCCGGCCGCATCCTCTTCGAGGGGCGCGACCTGCTGCAGGAGCCGGAGTCGGCACTCAGGGCGCTGCGCGGCAGCCGGGTCGGCATGATCTTCCAGGAGCCCATGACGGCGCTGAACCCGGTCATGCGCATCGGCGACCAGATCGCCGAGGTCTTCGACGCCCACGGCCTGCTGACCAAGCGCCAGCGCAAGGCCAATGTGATCGAGCTGCTGGCCGGCGTCGGCCTGCCCGACCCCCAGACCCTGGGCGAATCCTATCCCTTCCGCCTGTCCGGCGGTCAGCGCCAGCGGGTGATGATCGCCATGGCGCTGGCGCTGGAGCCGGCGATCCTGATCGCCGACGAGCCGACCACGGCGCTGGACGTCACCACCCAAGCGCAGATCCTGGCGCTGATCAAGCGGCTGCAGACGGAGCGCGACATGGGGGTGATGTTCATCACCCACGACTTCGGCGTGGTCGCCGAGATCGCCGACCGCGTCGCCGTCATGCAGCTCGGCAAGGTGGTGGAGAGCGGCCCCGCGCAGCAGGTGCTGAACGACCCGCAGCATGCCTACACCCGGCGCCTGGTCGGCTCGGTGCCGTCCTTCGAGCCGCCGGCCGCGCGCCCTGCCGTCGTGGGCGAGCCGATCCTGAAGGTGGAGGGACTGCAGAAGGTCTACCAGACCGAGCGCGGCCTCTTCACCAAGGGCCGGCGGGTGGTCGCGGCCGAGGACGTGACCTTCGAGATCCGCCGCGGCGAGACCCTCGGCCTGGTGGGCGAGAGCGGCTCGGGCAAGTCCACCGTCGGCCGCTGCATCGTCCGCCTGCTCGACGCCGACGGCGGCGCCGTGCGCTTCCGCGAGGAGGTCGACCTCAACGCCCTGCGCGGCCGCAAGCTGGCGCCCTATCGCCGCCACGTGCAGATGGTCTTCCAGGACCCCTATGCCTCGCTCAACCCGCGCCGCAAGGTGGGGCGCATCATCGCCGAGGGGCCGATGGCGCACGGCGCCTCGGAGCGCGAGGCCCTGGCGCGGGCGAAGGAGCTGCTGCGGCTGGTGCACCTCGACCCCTCGGCCGCCGAGCGCTATCCGCACGAGTTCTCCGGCGGGCAGCGCCAGCGCATCGGCATCGCCCGGGCGCTCGCGCTGGAGCCGGAGCTGCTGGTGGCCGACGAGCCGGTTTCGGCACTGGACGTCTCGGTCCAGGCCCAGGTGCTGGACCTGCTGGAGGAGATCCGCCAGCGCCTCAAGCTGGCGCTGCTCTTCATCACCCACGACCTGCGCGTGGCCGCGCAGATCTGCGACCGCATCGCGGTGATGCAGCACGGCCGCATCGTCGAGTACGGCGATACGCGGCAGGTCTTCGCCGAGCCGCGGCACGACTACACCCGCGCGCTGCTGGCCGCCGTGCCGGGCCGGGAGTGGCGCATTCCCGAGTCCGCCCGCCTGGCGGTGCAGAAGCAGGAGATCCCGGCATGAGCCTCGATCCGGAAACGACCGAGGCGATCCTCGACGCCGTCGACCAGGGCTTCGAGGAGCAGGTCGACTTCCTCTGCGAGTTGGTCCGCCACCCCTCGCTGCGCGGCCAGGAGCACACGGCCCAGGACTTCTGGTTCGACACGCTCAAGCGCCGCGGCTACGCCATGGACCGCTGGCAGGTGCGGGTCGAGGACATCGAGCACCACCCCGGCTTCTCGCCCGTGAAGGTCGACTACTCCAACGCCATCAACGTCGTCGGCACCCACCGGCCGCGCGAGGAGAAGGGCCGCTCCCTGATCCTCAACGGCCACATGGACGTGGTGCCGGAAGGGCCGCTGGAGATGTGGAGCAGCCCGCCCTTCGAGCCGCGCATCGAGGGCGACTGGCTCTACGGCCGCGGCGGCGGCGACATGAAGGCCGGGCTCGCCGCCAACCTGTCTGTGATGGACGCGCTGCGGCGGATCGGCCGGCAGCCGGCGGCGACGGTGCATCTGCAGTCGGTGGTGGAGGAGGAGTGCACCGGCAACGGCGCGCTCTCCTGCCTGGTGCGCGGCTACAAGGCCGACGCGGCGGTCATCCCCGAGCCCGAGGACGAGATGCTGGTGCGCGCCAACTGCGGCGTGCTCTGGTTCCGGGTGCACGTGAAGGGCCACCCCGTGCACGTGCGCGAGGCCGGCAGCGGCGCCAACGCCATCGAGGCCGCCTTCAAGCTGATCCAGGCCCTGCGCGGACTGGAGGAACGCTGGAACGCACGCAAGGGCGAGCACCGCTGGTTCGAGGAACTCGACCACCCCATCAACCTCAACATCGGCAAGATCGCAGGCGGCGACTGGGCCTCCTCGGTGCCGGCCTGGTGCTCCTTCGACTGCCGCATCGCGCTCTATCCCGGCGTGCGCCCCCGCGAAGCCGCCGACGAGATCGAGGCCTGCCTGCGCGAGACGGCGCGCAGCGACCCCTACCTCGGCAACAACCCGCCGGAGGTGGAGTGGAACGGCTTCTTCGCCGAGGGCTACGTGCTGGAGCCGGGCAGCGCCGCCGAGGCCGAGCTGGCCTCGGCTCACCGGCGGGTCTTCTCCCGCGAGCTGCAGGAACTGGTGACGCCGGGCTACCTCGACGGCCGCGTCTTCGTGCTCTACGGCGATACCCCCTGCCTGGTCTACGGCCCCCGCTCCGAGAACATCCACGGCTTCGACGAGCGCGTCAGCCTCGCCTCGCTGAAGCAGGTGACCCGCACGCTCGCCCTCTTCACCGCCGCCTGGTGCGGCCTGGAGGCGACGGAGGGGTGAGAGCCCGTTCCACGGCCGTCTTTCGCCGTGCCGCCGTGACTGTCACCCGCCTGTCCCTCGTCATTGCGAGGAGGCGAAGCCGACGAAGCAATCCAGGGGCAAGAGGCTGCGGCCCTGGATCGCTTCGCTTCGCTCGCGATGACGGAGGAAGGGCCAGTGCGATGACCCCAGCGACCACCAAGGAACAGCACCCATGGAGAACCTCAGGATCGACGGCGACCGGCTCTGGGCCTCGATCATGGAGATGGCGAAGATCGGCGCGACCGAGAAGGGCGGCGTCTGCCGCCTGGCGCTGACCGACCTGGACCGCGAGGGCCGCGACCTCTTCGTGAAGTGGTGCGAGGAGGCCGGCTGCTCGGTGGAGGTCGACGCCATCGGCAACATCTTCGCCCGCCGTCCGGGCCGCGACGAGAGCCTGCCGGCGGTGATGACCGGCAGCCATCTCGACACCCAGCCGACCGGCGGACGCTTCGACGGCATCTACGGCGTGCTCGCCGGCCTGGAGGTGATCCGCAGCCTGAACGACGCCGGCTACCAGACCGAGCGGGCCGTCGAGGTCGCCGTCTGGACCAACGAGGAGGGCTCGCGCTTCGCCCCGGCCATGCTCGGCTCCGGCGCCTACAGCCGGGCGCTGGACCCCGCGTGGTGCCTGGAGCGGCAGGACGCCGAGGGGCGCAGCGTCGCCGCCGAGCTGGCGCGTATCGGCTATGCCGGCGAGCGGCCGATCGGCGGCCGGCCGCTCGATTCCTACTTCGAGGCGCACATCGAGCAGGGACCGGTGCTGGAGGCGGCCGGCGAGCAGGTCGGCGTCGTCACCGGCGCCCAGGGCCAGCGCTGGTACGAAGTGACCGTGACCGGCCAGGAAGCCCACGCCGGCCCGACGCCCATGCCGGTCCGCCGCGACGCCCTGGTCGGCGCGGCGGCCATGGTGCAGCTGGTCAACCGCATCGGCCGGCAGTTCCCGCCCTATGCCTGCAGCACCTGCGGCATGCTCCAGGTCCACCCCAACTCCCGCAACGTCATTCCCGGGCGGGTCTGGTTCACCGTCGACCTGCGCCACCCCGACGACGCCACGCTAGCGGAGATGGACGCGCTGCTGCGCGCCGGGCTGGCGGAGATCGCCGCGGAGGCGGGGCTGGAACTGGCGGTCGAGCAGATCTGGGCCTTCCCCGCGACACCCTTCGACCCAGACTGCGTGGCGGCGGTGCGGGCGGCGGCGGCCGCGGCCGGCCATCCGGGCTTCGAGCTGGTCAGCGGCGCCGGGCACGACGCGGTCTACATGGCGCGCGTGGTCCCCACCGCCATGATCTTCGTGCCCTGCGAAGGCGGCATCAGCCACAACGAGATCGAGAACGCCGCCCCGGCCGACCTGGAGGCGGGCTGCAACGTCCTGCTGCAGGCCATGCTGCAGCGCGCGGACCGGGGTGCGGCGGCGGACTGAAGGGGGCGGCCTTCGGAACGAGCGCGTCATCCTGAGCGAGAGCGAAGGATCTCGGGCCGATTGGGGCTCGATTCCCACGAGATCCTTCGCTGCGCTCAGGATGACGTGGCAGAAGGGCTTCTGGGGAGGTCGCAGCCACGCCCGCGGGGGTGCTCCTGCCGGAGCCCCCCGATTGGACGACCTCCTTACCGTCTCAGCCCGCCTTGGCGAAGGCCTTCACCAGGCGGACGATCTGCGAGCGCAGGTTCTCGTCCTCGATCGAGCCCACCGCGCGGGCCAGTTCCAGCGACTGGCGGTCGAGCGGCTTGCCGTCCTCGCCGGGCGCGCCCTCCAGACCCTCGAAGAAGTAGCCGACCGGCACGTCGACCACATTGCAGATGTCCCAGAGGCGACTGCCGCTGATGCGATTGGCGCCGCTCTCGTACTTCTGCACCTGCTGGAAACTGACGCCCAGCTTCTCCGCCAGTTCGCTCTGGCTCATGCCCTGGGAGACGCGCCGCTCACGCAGGCGCCGGCCGATGTGGACATCTGTCTTGTGGTACATTCGAAATACCTTTCCAAGTGTCGGGATCGGCGGCTCGAAGAGCGCAGAGGCCCTTACCGCCCTTTTCCCTGCCTGCCGGAAGTGATCGTCCGGCGCAACGCCCGGCCGCCTGCGCGGGCCGGATGGCTTTCAGAGCGAGATCCGGTCGGATCAGGCTCCAGCCCGAATTCCATCGGCTGCACGCTACCGTCGATCGCTCGACTCCTAAGATGGGCGGCACCGCCTGATTGGCAAGAACGCCGCGCATTGCACGCCTCGGCTGCCGCGGTCCTCACTGCCCCTTCGTGAAGGCATGGATCAGTCTGAAAAACTGCTCGCGCACGTTCTCGTCGTCGATGGCGTTCAGGGCGCGCGCCAGTTCCAGGGTCTGGCGGTCGAGCGGCGTATCGTCGGCGCGGCGGCCCTCGCCGAGGCCGTCGAAGAACCACTCCACCGGGGTGTCGAGAGCGAGGCAGAAATCCCATAGGCGGCTGCCACTGATGCGATTGGCGCCGCTCTCGTACTTCTGGACCTGCTGGAAACTGATATCCAGTTTGGCGGCCAGTTCTCCCTGGCTGAGGCCAAGGGCGACGCGTCGCTCGCGGAGGCGGCGGCCGATATGCACGTCGGTCGGATGATACATCTAGCTGCTCGTCCTCTGCTCTGGCAGGCCCCTTTCAGCGGGATCGGCCGCCCCGCTGTTCACCCTATAGCGGCATCGCTATTTCTAGCGGCCTTCTTCGGCAAGCACAATCCATCTTGAAAAATATCTCCGCTGCATACGTAAAAGATATGCACTGCATTGCAGTACAACTTTGCAGAGTTTCGATTCAACCACGGCGCAGACTTCGAAGCCTGCCATCTTTCATTGGTGCTCCGGGGTCGTTAGGCTACCCATGCGACAAGATGCGCATCCCGCCGCAGCAGGACAAGCCATGCCCAGATTTGCCGCGAAGTTGTCATCGCCTGCTCCCGTAGACGCCACGGCGGGGACCGAACGGCGATGACGGCGCCGGACGAGCGGAACGTCCCTCTCCTGCGCGTCGAAGGGCTGGCGAAGGCCTTCGGCGAGAAGCAGGTGCTTCGCGACGTCTCGCTGCAGCTGGAACGGGCGCGCTCGACGGTACTGATCGGTCCCTCCTCCTCGGGCAAGACGGTGCTGCTGAAGTGCCTGCTCGGCCTGCTGACGCCCGATGCCGGCCGGATCGAGACGGAGGGGCGCGAGCTGAGGTCTCTCTCGGCCGAGGAGCGCGCGCGGCTCTCCGAGCGAATCGGCGTGGTGTTCCAGCAGAACGCCCTCTTCGACAGCCTGACCTGTTGGGAAAACGTCGCCTTCCGCCTGCTGCAGCGGCCGGGGACCCGGCGCGAGGAGGCGCGGGCCGCCGCCGTCGAGGGGCTGGCGCGCTTCGGGCTGCGCCCCGAGGTCGCCGAGCGCTCCCCGGCGGAGATCTCCGGCGGCATGCAGAAGCGCGTGGCCCTGGCGCGCGCCTTCGCCACCGATCCCGAGATTCTGCTGCTCGACGCACCGACCGACGGGCTCGACCCGATCATGACCCGCCACACCAACGAGCTGATCCGCCGCGCCGTCGAGGGGCGCGGCGCCACGGTATTGACCATCACCACCGACATGCGCTCGGCACTCGACTTTCACGACCGCCTGGCCATGCTGCACGAGGGCCGCATCGTCTGGCAGGGCTCGACGGAGGAGGCGCACGGCGCCGCCGAGCCGCAGCTGCGGCAGCTGCTCGAAGGCAACAGCGAGGGCCCCATCCGCATGGCGGTGCGCGCCTGACAGGCTGTCCGCCGGCTGCGCGCAGGCCGTTCGAACAGGGTGGCACAGGGGGTCTGACATTCGCCGCCGAAGCCGCTAGACTGCCGCCGTCCACCGCTTCGGGGAGGAGGGAGACTTTCCGTCATGAGCAGCCGCTTTACCGTATTCGCCCCTGTGTTCGCGGCCGTCGCCGGCGCTCTGGGGCTCGCCGCGGTCACCGTCGCCGCGCCGGCCGCAGCGCAATCGCCCATCACCATCGAGCTCAACAAGGTCGAGCAGCTGGACGCCGCCTGCCGCGCCTACCTGCTGTTCGAGAACGGCCAGGATACCGGCTTCGAGGAGTTCCGGCTGGATCTCGTGCTGTTCGACGCGGAAGGCGTGATCGCGCGACGCATCGCGGTAGAAGCGGCGCCGCTGCGCGCCAACCGCTCGGTGGTGAAGCTCTTCGACCTGAACGACCTGCGCTGCGAAACCGTCGAGCGCGTGCTGCTGAACGACATCGCGCCCTGTGCCGACGGCAGCGGCGCACGGCAGGACTGCGTCGACGTGGTGAGCCTGCGCAGCCGCACCGACATCGAGTTCTTCCAGTAGGAGGTGCACCTTGGCGGAGGCCTCGACCCTCGCCCCGCCGCCCGCCTCCGAGCCTCCCCCCGAGCCGGCGGCGCTCTCCTTCGAACCGCCGCGCCCGCTGCCGCTGGTGGAGCCGAGCGGGCTGTTCGGCTACCTCTCCGACGCCCTGCGCCTGGCGCGCGGCGACCTGGACCTGATATCGATCTGGCCCTCCTGGGGCTTCTCGGGGAAGTTCCGCGGCATCCCCGTGCTGCGGCGATGGGTCTTCGTCGCCCTCTCGCCGGACGCGGTGCGCCACGTGCTGGTGACCCGCGCCGACAACTACCCCAAGAGCGACCTGATGCAGCGGGCGCTGCGCGAACTGGTCGGCCGCGGCATGTTCATCACCAACGGCGCGAACTGGCGCTGGCGGCGGGAGCTGGCCAAGCCCGCCTTCACCTCGACCCAGGTGGCGCGGATGGTCGCCCAGGTCCCGCCCGTCGTCGAAGCGCTGGTCGAACGCTGGCAGGCCGAGCCCGAGGGCGCGCGCGTCAGCATCTCCGACGCCATGACCGCGGTCACCGCGGAGATCGTCTGCCGCGCCATGTTCTCCGTGCCGCTCGGCCTCGACCGGGCGCTGGAGCTGGGCAACGCCTTCGCCGCCTACCAGGACGGTGCTGCCCCCTTCGACCTGGGCTTCCTGATGCGGCTGCCGCCGGCCCTGCGGCCGCCGCCGCTGCGCGCTCGGGCCGCCGCGAAGCGCATCCACCGCCTGCTCGACGGTGTCCTGGAGGAGCGCCGGCGCGCCGGCGCGTCGCAGGAGGCAGGCGGGCGCGACTACGTGCAGATGCTGCTGGAGGGCCGCGATCCCGAGCGCGACGCGAAGCTGACGCACGAGCAGATCCGCGAGGAGACGGCGGTGATGCTGCTGGCCGGCCACGAGACCTCCGCCTCGGCGCTGACCTGGGCCTTCTACCTGGTATCCCAGGCCCCGGCAGTGGAGGCGCGGCTGCAGGCCGAGCTCGAGGCCACGCTCGGCACCGGCGCCGCGGCCCGCCCGCCGAACTACGACGACCTGCCGCGGCTGCGCTACACCACGGCGATCGTGCAGGAGGCGCTGCGGCTCTATCCGCCGGTCGCCCTGCTGCCGCGCGAGGCGCTGGCGGGCGACGAGATCCGGGGCCGCAAGATCCCGGCGCGCTCCCTGGTCGTGGTGCCGACCTGGCTGCTGCACCGCCACGAAGCCTACTGGGACGAGCCCCACGCCTTCCAACCGGAGCGCTTCCTGGAGGACGCGCCGCGCGGGCGTGCGCCCTTCGCCTACCTGCCCTTCGGCGCCGGCCCGCGCACCTGCCTCGGCGCCTCCTTCGCCATGGCCGAGGCGACGCTGCTGCTGGCTGCGCTGGGACGCCGCTTCCGCTTTCGCCTGCCGGCCGATGCCAGGGTCGAGCCGATCTGCCGCCTGACCACCCGGCCGAAGGGCGGTCTGGAGATGCTGCTGCACCATCGCTAGAGTTCCGCCGGGGGGGGATCCGGCATGAATCCGGCGTTCATCTGTATCGGCGCCCAGAAGGCGGGCACGCAGTGGCTCTACGACCAGGCCGCGAGCCACCCGGGCGTCTGGATGCCGCCGATCAAGGAAGTGAAGTACTTCGTCCGCCGCTTCAACAGGACCAGGGCAGCGGCGGAACGCCGTCTGGCGGCGAAGAAAGCCGCCGCCGGCACCGACGAGCGTGATATCGACTTCTACCGCCGGGTTCATGCGCTCGATCCCCGAACGAAGAGCGTCGCCGACTATGTGACGCTGTTCGAGCCTGCGGGCGAGCTGGCCACCGGCGACGTCTCGCCACAGTATGTCCGGCTGGACGAGACGCAGGTGCGCGCGCTGGCCGAAGGCCTGCCGGACTGTCGCTTCGTGATGCTGCTGCGCGAGCCGGTGTCGCGCTTCTGGTCGATGGTGAACATGCATGTCCGGCTGGAGCAGCAGCCGCCCGCCCTCGCGACCGACGCCCGCCTGCTCCAGACCCACCTCGAGGAGGAGATCGTCCGAATCCTCTCCTTCCAGTCCGTCACGATCGAGCGCTGGCGCGGCCTCGTCGGCCCCGAGCGCTTCCGGGTCTTCGTCATGGACGACCTGATCGCCGACCCCGAGGCCTTCCGCCGCGAGCTCTTCGACTACATCGGGCTCGACGCGGCGCGCTGCCGGATCGCGGCCGGATTCAACAAGAAGGCCGCCCACGCCTCGCTGCCCATGACGCCCGAGATCAGGGCCTTCCTGGAGGAACGCTTCGGCGAGGAGCGCGAGCGCCTGCGCCGACTGGTCGGCGGCGCCACGCTGGCCTGGGGCGACGCCGCACGCGGGGATTTCGCGCAACTCTAGCGAGCCGCCCGAACTCGTGCTAAAGCGCGATCTTTCCCGGGGGGGCAATCAAGACATGACGAAGTCGATGGAGCGGGTGCCGACGGCGACCGTTGACGGTTCCCGTCCGCTGTTGCCGGTCCTGTTCTGCGCCGGAGTGCTGGCGGCCGCGGGCGGCCTGGCCACACCGGCGACGGCCCAGGTCTCCGAATGGCAGGGCGGCGTCTCCAGCGACTGGGCCGACGGCGGCAACTGGCAGGGCGGCCTACCGACCGGCCTCGACACCGCCCTGATCGACAGCGTCTCGCCGAACCCCACGGTGGTCTCCGCGCCAGGAGCGGAGGCACAGGAGGTAGTCGTCGGCCTCGGCGGCAGTGGCTCGCTGTCGCTTCGGGACGGCGGCTCGCTGACCGTGGACGGCGGCAACGGCGTCGTGACGCTCGGGGCGGCCGCAGGCTCGAACGGCCTGCTGGCGATCGGTGCCGCCTCGAGCGATCCGGCCGCCGCGGCCGCGGCGGGCGCGCTCGATGCACGCACGCTGCTCTTCGGCGACGGCGGGGGCACCCTGCTCTTCAATCACAGCGACGCGGGCTACGACTTCGCCCTCGATATCGAAGGCGAGGGGACCATCCACGTGGTCGCCGGCACGACGCGGCTGAGCGGCGACAACAGCCTGCACGTCGGCGAGACGTTGGTCTCCGGCGGCAGGCTCGTGATCCTCGACGACTTCGCCATCTCCGGTCTTTCCGACGTGACCGTCGGCGCCGGCGCCACGCTGGAGATCGCCGACGGCGCCTTCTTTGCGGAGATCGCCTCGCTGTCCGGCGCGGGAAACGTGGAGATCGGCGACGCCGGCCTCTTCGTGGTCGGCGACGCCGACACCACCTTCTCCGGCTCGATCACCGGCCAGGGCGACTTCGGCTACGACGGCGACGGCCGGCTGACCCTGACCGGGCACAGCAGCATCGACGGCGAGCTGACGCTCTGTGGTTGCGGCGACGCCACGCTGGCCATCGACGGCGGCTCCTTCTCCGCGGCCGGCGGTACCATCGTCTCCGGCGGCAGGCTCCTCGTCCGCAACGGCGGTCGCCTGACCACCTCGGATCTTGTGGTGGAAACGACGCTGCAGGTCGGCGGCACGGGCTCGCGGGTGACCACTGCCGGCGACACCGTGATCGGCTTCGTCGGACCGGGTTCGCTGCAGATCACCGGCGGTGGGGTGTTGCACACCGGCGGCGACGCCATGATGGACGCGCTCTTCGGCAGAACTCGGGCGCGCGTGACCGGCCCGGGGTCGCGCTGGGACATCGACGGCGACCTGATGCTCGGCGGCGCGTTCTTCGGCGGCAGGGCGGAGGTGACCGTCGCGAACGGCGGCCTGCTGCGCACCGACGGCGCGGTGCTGATCGACTCCGCCGGGATCCTCAGGCTGGGCGACGGGGGACGGGCCGGCCGGATCGCAACGCCGACGATCGACAACGAGGGCCGGATCGTCGCGGACTTCGCCGACCGGCTGCGGATCGACGCCGAGATCACCGGCAGCGGCATCCTGGTCAAACGGGGCGGCGGCACGCTGGAACTGACCGGGGACGGCAGCACCTTCACGGGCACGACCCGGGTCGGCGGCGGCAGCCTGCTGGTCGGGGTCGACGGCGTCGGCTCGCTGGGGGGGCAGCTGGAGATCCGCCTCGGCGGCCGCCTCGGCGGGTCGGGCCGTGTCGGCAACCTGGTCCTGGGCGCCGGCAGCGTCGTGGCGCCCGGCAACTCGGTGGGCACGCTCAGGGTCGAGGGCGACGCCACCTTCCACGCGGACTCGACCTACGAGGTGGAGATCGCCGCCGGCGGCGGCGCGGCCGACCGGCTCCGCGTCGACGGCCAGGCCTTCCTCAACGGCGCCACGCTGGCCCAGCTCGGCGGCAGTGACGGCTATCGGCCCTTTCGGACCTACAGCATCCTCCGGGCCGACGGCGGGGTGGTGGGGACCTTCGGCGAGGTCACCACCACCTTCGCCTTCCTGCGACCGGAACTGACCTACGACGCCAACCGGGTCTACATGACGCTGCAGCGCAACGACCTGCGCTTCGCGAGTCTGGCGGCGACCGGCAATCAGCGTTCGGTCGCGAGGGGCGCCGACAGCCTCGGCCCGGGCCAGGGCGTCTATGACGCCCTGGTCGTCCTCGGCGCCGACAAGGCCGTCCTCCGCCGCGCCTACGACGCGCTGTCCGGCGAGCTGCACGCCAGCGCCCGCGGCGCGCTGCTGCAGGGTGGCCGTCATCTCCGCCAGGCCACGATATCGCGGCTGCGCCAGGCGACGGCGGGCGGCGGCCCGAGCGCGCCGCAGGTGGCCCAGCTGGCGATGGTCGGCGACACCACCCCGGCCTCGGCGCAGCCGCGCGAACGCGGGCTCGGCGTCTGGGCCCAGGCCATCGGCTCCTGGGGCAGCAGCGACGGCGACGGCAATGCGGCGCGCCTCGACGAATCCCACCGCGGCCTGCTGGCCGGTGCCGACCTGCTGGTGTCGGACAGCTGGCGCCTGGGCCTGGCGGCCGGCTTCGCCACCGGCTCGCTGAAGGCCGGCGACCGCCGCTCGGAAAGCGGGGTCGAGAGCTATCAGCTGGGCGTCTATGCCGGCGGCCCGCTCGGCCCGCTGGCGGTCCGGGGCGGCGCCGGCTTCGCCTGGCACAGGCTCGACAGCGAGCGGCGGGTGTCCTTCCCCGGCCTGACGGAGACGCTGCGAGCCGACTACGACGGCCAGAGCCTGCAGGTCTTCGGCGAAGTCGCCTATCCCCTCGCCCTCGGCCCCACCGCCCTCGAACCCTACCTCGGTCTCGCCTATAACCGGCTGCGGACCGAGAGCTTTCGCGAGCGCGGCGGTGCCGCCGCCCTGCGGGTGCGCGGCAACAGCGAGGGCATCGGCCACGCGACCCTCGGCCTGCGCGGCGCGACGCGCTTCGAGCTCGGCGAGCGGGGCAGCGTCACCGCCAGCGGCGGCCTCGGCTGGCAGCGCGCCCTGGGTGGCACCACGCCCTCGATGCAGGCCGCCTTCGCCGGCGGCCGGCGCTTCGGCATCGAGGGCGTGCCGCTGGCCCGCGACAGCCTGGTGCTGGAGGCGGGCCTGGAAGCCCAGCTCGGCGGCGGGGTCGCTCTCGGCCTCGCCTACGACGGAAAGCTCGCGCGCCGCAGCCGCGAGCACGGTGCACGGCTTACGGTGTCCCTGCGGTTCTGACGGCGGCCGTCGTCGCGGGGCGGCGCTCGAGCGCCTGGTGCAGTTCCCGCCCCATGGTCACCACCTCGGCGGCCAGGGCCTCGGCCGCACGCAGTTCCGCCCGCTGCCGGGCCTCCAGCGTGCTGGCGTTGATCCGGGCAGCGGTGTTCACGGTGCTGGCCGCCTTCTCCACCACCCTGTTCACCGTGCCGTAGACATAGCCGTTGCGCACGTCGATCAGCATGGCCTGGCCGACGCCGTCCACGTCGGCGTGCTCGCTCGGCGCCATGAAGAGGCCGATCAGCACCAGCTGCGTCAGCCACAGCGGGTTGTCGTAGCGCTCCACCCGCGTCGCCAGCTCGTAGACCAGCACGGCGTCGAGGTGCTGGCGGGCGGCGGCGAGGCGGATCTCCTCCACCACGCTGCGAGCGCAGCCGCCATTCTCGCAGGCGAGTTGCCGGGTCATCTCGGCCACCAGCGGCGAGACCGGCACGAACTCGCCGAAGCCAGGGCCGAGCTGGCCGGCCGCCTCGAGCCACAGGGCCTGCTCCTCCGGCCGCATCGACAGCAGCCGCACCTCGGGGGCGACAGGGAAGCGCGCGTCGCCGGCGCCCAGCTTGGCGATGCCGATACGAGCGGGAAAGGTCAGCAGGGGCTCGACCCGGGCCGCCGCCTCGATCCCCGGATCGAGCACCCCGTCGGTCTGCGCCTGGTAGCGCGCCAGATAGGCTTCGCCGGACTGGGTGTTCACGTAGCTCTGGCAGCCCGAGAGCAGTAGAAGACCGACCAGCAGGCCGGCCGGCAGGAACAGCTGTCGCATCGTCATCCCCCTTCACCTGGTCGCGGTCGGAACAACCGCAGGGCGACGATCGGCAGCGAGCGCGGCTCTAGTCGGGCGGGAAGAAGGCGAAAGCGGGGCCGCTCAGTCCAGCGCCAGGAAGAGGGCCTTGAGGTACTGGGTCTCGGGCAGGCGGGGGTCGACCGGGTGGTCGAGGGCGGCCCCGGCGCTGCGCAGCACCCGCGCCTCGCGGCCGAGATCGGCGAGGCCGCGGCCGACCTGGTCGAGGAAGGCCGCCGGCTCGACGTGGTGCGAGCAGGAGCAGAGCACCAGGAAGCCACCCGGCGCCACCACCTCGGCAGCGAGGCGCGCCAGCTTGCGGTAGGCGCGCAGGCCCTGCGGCAGGTCCTTGCGGCTCTTGGCGAAGGCCGGCGGGTCGGCGATCACCAGGTCGAAGTGCTCCTTCGTCTTCGCCAGATGCTCCAGGGCGGCGAAGGCGTCGGTCTTGCGGAAATTGCAGCGCTCGCCCACACCGTTGAGCGCGGCCGCCTGGGCCGCCAGCTCCAGCGCCCGGGCGGAGCGATCCAGCCCCGTCACCTCGGCCGCACCGGCCAGCGCCGCCTGCACGGCGAAGCCGCCGGCGAAGCAGTAGGCGTCCAGCACCCGCGCGCCGGGCGCGGCGCCGCGGATCAGGTCGGCGGCCCAGCGGCGGTTGTCGCGCTGGTCGAAGAACCAGCCGGTCTTCTGCCCCTCGCCGAGATCGGCGAGGAAGCGGGCGCCGTGCTCCACCAGCTCGACCGGCGTCTCGACCGAGCCGCGCTCCAGCTTCACGTAGGGCTCCAGCTGCTCCAGGGCGCGCGCCGAGGAGTCGTTGCGCAGCAGCAGGGTGGTCGGCGCCAGCAGGTCGTCCAAGGCCGCCAGCAGCGCCGGGATCTGCAGCTCCATGCCGGCGGTGTTGACCTGCAGCACCAGCGCCTCGCCGAAGCGGTCGACGATGGTGCCGGGCAGGCCGTCGGCCTCGGCGTGGACGAGACGGTAGAAGGGTTGGCCGATCAGGCGCGCGCGCAGCGCCAGGGCCCGCTCCAGGCGGCGGCGGAAGAAGCCGGCGTCGATCACCGCCTCGGGATCGGCGTCGAGCTTGCGCGCGGCGATCAGCGGGTGGCGGTTGAAGAAGAAGCTGCCGAGCGGCCGGCCGCTCGCCTCCTCCAGGCGCACGACCGTGCCCGGCGGCACGGCCTTGGCCTCGGCCGTCATCTCGATCTCGTTGGAAAAGGCCCAGGGATGGCCCAAACGCAGGCGCTTCTGGGCTCCCGGCTTCAGCCGGACGGCGGGACGCTCGGAGAGGGAGGACATGGGGGCGGAAGATACCCGCTCAGCCCGCCCTGTCCAGCGCGCGTGGCGGCACGATCCAGCGGTGGGCGGCGGCCGAAGCCACGGCCGAGAGCAGGATCGCCAGCATCATGGCCGTGGGGCTGCCGTCCTGGAACTGCCCGACGACGATGCCGAGCAGCGCCGCGCTGCTCATCTGCAGAAAGCCGAGCATGGCCGCCGCCGCGCCCGCCATGCGCGGAAAGGGGCCGATGGCGCCGGCCTGGGCGTTGGGCATCACCAGGCCGCAGCCCAGCAGGTAGAAGGCCGTCGGCAGCACGATCGCCGCCACGCTCCAGAGCCCCGCCAGGGCCAGCGCGGCGCCGGCGAGGCCGCCGGCCAGCATCGCCAGGTTGCCCAGGCGCACCAGGCCGTCCAGGGGGATGCGGCCGTACAGCCGGGCACTGGCGAAGCTGCCGACCATGTAGCCAGCCACCACGGCCGCGAAGCAGAAGCCGTAGGCCAGCGGCGTCAGCCCCAGTCCGCCGATCAGCGCGAAGGCCGAACCGGAGATGAAGGCGAAAATGCCGCCGTAGCCGGCCCCCACCGTCACCACGTAGCCGAGGTAGGTGCGGTTGCGCAGCAGGCCCAGGTAGTTGGTCACCAGCCGGCGCGGCTGCGTGGCGGTGGGATCGCGGTGTCGGTTGGTCTCCGGCAGAATCGCCAGCACCCCGGCCAGCGCCAGGCCGCCGAAGGCCAGCAGCAGCACGAAGTTCGCCCACCAGTCCACCCACTGGGTGACGACGCCGCCCAGCACCGGGCCGGCCGCCGGCGCCACGGCCATGGCCATGGCGACGTAGGAGAGCGCCTGGGCGGCGCGGCTCGGCCCATAGAGGTCGCGCACCACGGCGCGGCCCAGCACCGGGCCGCAGCAGGCGCCCAGCGCCTGCAGGAAGCGCGCGGCGATCAGCCACTCGATGGACTGCGCCAGGGCGCAGGCGAGCGTCGCCAGGAGATAGACCAGGATGCCGCCGATCAGCACCGGCCGCCGCCCGAAGCGGTCGCTCAGCGGCCCGTAGACCAGCATCCCCGCGGCGAAGCCGGCGAGGAAGACCGAGAGGGTCAGCTGCACCGACTCGGGGCCGGCGCCGAAGACCTCGCCGATGCGCGGCAGCGCCGGCAGGTAGAGGTCGGTGGAGATCGGCCCGAAGGCCACCAGCACGATGACGAGCGGCAGCAGCAGGGGCCTTCGCGGCGGCTGGTCCATGGGGATCCTGGAGAGGGTCTGGCGGGACGCCGCCGCAGCTTAGCGCGCAAGACCGGAAGGGACAGCCCCCGCGTGGCGGGCCCGGCGTAAAGGGGAAACCCTCAGGCCGCCTCCTCCCAGCCGCGGTCGACGATCTCGACGATCTCGGCCAGGATGGCGGTGATGTCGTAGTCCTTGGGCGTGTAGACGGCGGCGACGCCGGCCCGGCGCAGCGCCTCGGCGTCCTCCGGCGGGATGATGCCGCCGACCACGATCGGGATATCGGCCAGGCCCTCGCGGCGCAGCCGGGCCAGGGTGTCCTCCACCAGCGGCCGGTGGCTGCCGGAGAGGATGGAGAGGCCGATGACGTGCACCCCCTCCTCTAGGGCCGCGCCGACGATCTGCGCCGGGGTCAGTCGGATGCCCTCGTAGACCACCTCGAAGCCGGCGTCGCGGGCGCGCACGGCGATCTGTTCGGCGCCGTTGGAGTGGCCGTCGAGCCCGGGCTTGCCCACCAGCATCTTCAGGCGCCGCCCGAGCCGCTCGGAGACCTCGCCGACGCGGCCGCGCAGCCGCTCCAGGCGCGCGCGGTCGCCCGCCGCCGCCGGCGCGCTGCGGCCGACGCCGGTGGGCGCGCGGTACTCGCCCCAGACCCGGCGCAGCGCCTCGCCCCACTCGCCGGTGGTCACGCCGGCGTGGGCGCAGGCGATCGAGGGCTCCATCAGGTTGCGCCCCTCGCGCGCCGCGGCCTCCAGCGCGGCGAGCGAGCGGGACGCGGCCGCGTCTTCGCGGGCGGCGCGCCAGGCCCGCAGCCCTTCGAGCTGGCGGGCCTCGGCCTTGGGATCGGGCTGCAGGAAGCCGCCGTCGCCGCCGGCGGTCAGCGGCGAGGGCTCGGTCTCGGTGAAGCGGTTGACGCCCACCACCACCTGCTCGCCGCTCTCCACCGCGCGGAAGCGGGCGACGGCACTGGCCACCAGCCGCTCCTTCATGTAGCCGCTCTCCACCGCGGCGACGGCGCCGCCCAGCGCCTCCACGCGCGCCAGCTCCTCGCGCGCGCCGGCCGCCAGCTCCGCCACCTTGGCCTCGACCACCGGGTTGCCGTCGAAGAGGTCGCCGTACTCCAGCAGGTCGGTCTCGTAGGCGACGATCTGCTGCAGCCGCAGCGACCACTGCTGGTCCCAGGGGCGCGGCAAGCCCAGCGCCTCGTTCCAGGCCGGCAGCTGCACCGCCCGGGCACGCGCGTTCTTCGAGAGCACCACCGCCAGCATCTCCAGCAGGATGCGGTAGACGTTGTTCTCCGGCTGCTGCTCGGTCAGGCCCAGGGAGTTCACCTGCACGCCGTAGCGGAAGCGGCGGTACTTCTCCTCTTCGATGCCGTAGCGCGCGCGGCAGACTTCGTCCCAGAGCTCGGTGAAGGCGCGCATCTTGCAGAGCTCGGTGACGAAGCGCACCCCGGCGTTGACGAAGAAGGAGATGCGGCCGACCACCTTGGGGAACTCGGCCTCGGGCACCTGGCCGCCGGCCTTCACCGCGTCCAGCACCGCGATCGCCGTGGCCAGGGCGTAGGCCAGCTCCTGCACCGGCGTCGCACCCGCCTCCTGCAGGTGGTAGCTGCAGACGTTGACCGGGTTCCACTTCGGCACCTCGGCCACGGTGAAGGCCACCACGTCGCCGATCAGCTTCAGCGAGGGGCGCGGCGGGAAGATGTAGGTGCCGCGCGAGAGGTACTCCTTGAAGATGTCGTTCTGCGTCGTGCCCTGCAGCGCGGCGCGCGGCACGCCCTGCTTCTCGGCGCAGGCGACATAGAGCGCCAGCAACCAGGGCGCCGTGGCGTTGATCGTCATCGAGGTGTTCATCCGCTCCAGCGGGATGCCCTCGAAGAGCGTCTCCATGTCGCCCAGGTGCGAGACCGGCACGCCGACCTTGCCGACCTCGCCGCGCGCCAGAGGGTGGTCGGCGTCGTAGCCGGTCTGGGTCGGCAGGTCGAAGGCGACCGAGAGGCCGGTCTGCCCCTTGGCCAGGTTGCCGCGATAGAGCGCGTTGGAGGCGGCGGCGGTAGAGTGGCCGGCATAGGTCCGGATCAGCCAGGCCGGATCGCGTGCCGTCTCTTGCCGCACTGCAGCTTCACCCTTCCCGCCCCGCGCCATGCCGAATCCCTCATTTTTCGCGTTCATTGCCATACAGACCCTTACAACGAACCAAAGTTATCCCAAAAAGATAATTCTAGAAAGATTACGTCATTGTGCATTGCAAAATCGCGGCGATCAAGCTATCCCTGCTCTTGTTGCAGCGCCGCACGGCGCACCAGCAGGAGGAGTCGTGGAAGCATGAGCAGCGCCAATCACGCCGCCGCCGGCGCGGAGTCCGCCGAGGTGGTGCCCCTGCGCCCCGGACAGGCGACCAAGGAGCTCTACGAGGTCGGCGAGATCCCGCCGCTCGGCCACGTGCCGAAGCGCATGCATGCCTGGGTGATCCGCCGCGAGCGCCACGGCGAGCCCGAGCAGTCGATGCAGCAGGAGGTGGTCGAGGTTCCGACACTCGACAGCCACGACGTGCTGGTCATGGTGATGTCCGCCGGCGTCAACTACAACGGCGTCTGGGCCGGGCTGGGCAAGCCGATCTCGCCCTTCGACGTGCACAAGGCCGAGTATCACATCGCCGGTTCCGACGCCGCCGGCATCGTCTGGGCGGTCGGCTCCAAGGTGAAGCGCTGGAAGGTCGGCGACGAGGTCGTGGTCCACTGCAACCAGGACGACGGCGACGACGAGGAGTGCAACGGCGGCGACCCGATGTTCTCGCCCTCGCAGCGGATCTGGGGCTACGAGACGCCGGACGGCTCCTTCGGCCAGTTCTGCCGCGTGCAGGACCGCCAGCTGATGCGCCGACCGAAGCACCTGACCTGGGAGGAGAGCGGCTGCTACACCCTGACCCTGGCGACGGCCTACCGCATGCTCTTCGGCCATCGGCCGCACATCCTGCGCCCCGGCCATAACGTGCTGGTCTGGGGCGCCTCCGGCGGCCTCGGCTCCATGGCGATCCAGCTGATCGCGACGGCCGGTGCCAACGCCATCGGCGTGATCTCCGACGAGACCAAGCGCGACTTCGTGCTCTCGCTGGGCGCGCGCGGCGTCCTCAACCGCAAGGACTTCGACTGCTGGGGCCGCCTGCCCGAGGTCAACGGGCCGGAGTTCGGCGACTACATGAAGGAGTGCCGCAAGTTCGGCAAGGCGATCTGGGAGATCACCGGCAAGGGCAACGACGTCGACTTCGTCTTCGAGCACCCCGGCGAGCAGACCTTTCCACTCTCCTGTTTCGTGGTCAAACGCGGCGGCATGGTGGTCTTCTGCGCCGGCACCACGGGCTACAACCTGACGATGGACGCCCGCTTCGTCTGGATGCGGCAGAAGCGCATCCAGGGCAGCCACTTCGCCAACCTGAAGCAGGCCGCCCAGGCCAACACCCTGGTGGTGGAGCGCCGCATCGACCCCTGCATGAGCGAGGTCTTCGCCTGGGCGGACATCCCGCGCGCCCACACCAAGATGATGAAGAACCTGCACAAGCCCGGCAACATGGCGGTCCTGGTGCAGGCCAAGCGCCCGGGCATGCGCACGCTGGAAGACGCGATGGAGGGGTGAAGGGAGACGCAGATCAGCGATCGAAAGTACCGGTCATCGCGAGCGACCGAAGGGAGCGTGGCGATCCAGGGGCAAAGGGCCCTGGATTGCTTCGCTTCGCTCGCAATGACGAGACCCTACTGTCACGACTTCTAAGCGGGCCGTGCCGGCAGGTCGGGAGCTTCCTACAATGAGGACGTCGAAGGGCTCAAAGGGAGCCATAGGCTTCGTCGTCGTCGGGAGAGGCCCACTCCAGGAAGGCGGCGAAGGGATTCTCGGTCGGACAGCCGGCCTTTACCAGGGTCACCTGCCGGCCCTCGAGCACGAAGGCAACCTCGTCGCCGATGGTGACCCCCAGCGCCTCGCGAACCTTCGCCGGCAGCACCGTCCGCCCGCTCCGATCCACAGAGACCTTCAGGACCTCGCCCATGGTAGGAATCCTGCTGCTTCATCGATGACTGCTTTCACGATTTCATCTAGCACAGACTCGAGATCTGCCCCATGACCAGCGCCGCCCGCCACAGCGAAGCCGTCTCCCCCCTCCTTCCCGACCTCCTGCCCCTCTGCCGGAGCGCCCTCGCGCCGGCGGAGCGTTTCGGCGAGGCGGCGAAGCGGGCGGTGGTGGCGAAGGTGGCGCCGGGCGGCAGGGTCGAGGCGGCGCTGCTGGAGCGCGAGCAGTTCGCGGCCCACGGCCTGGCCTGGCTGGCCACCTATGTCGCCGCCCTGCGCGAGACGCTGCACTGGGCCGAACGGCTGGAGGCGGAAGGCGCGCTCGGCGAGCTGGAGGCGCTGCTGCTGCAGGCCGCTTTCGGCGAGTACCTGGCGCAACTCGCCGGCGGCATCGCGCTGAGCCAGGTGGAGCTGCTGCGCCCGCAGGATCTGGGGCTGGCGGAGGAGGAGTCGGCGGCCCTGCTCACGCCGGAGGTGAGGCGCCTCGTCGCCGGGGGCAACAGCGCCGGCGTGCGCGAAAGGATCGCCGCACTCACCGCCGAGGGGCACTTCGGAACCCGCGGCCTGGACGAGACCGAGACCCTGATCGCCGAGCAGTTTCGCCGCTTTGCCGAGGAGCACGCCGAGGCCGCGCACCGCTGGCACCTCGAGGACGCGCTGATCCCGCTGGAAGTGGTGCAGCAGCTCGCCGAGCTGGGCGTCTTCGGCCTCACCGTGCCGGAGGAGCAGGGCGGCCTCGGCCTCGGCAAGACCGCCATGTGCGTGGTGACCGAGGAGCTGTCGCGGGGCTACATCGGCCTCGGCTCGCTCGGCACCCGCTCGGAGATCGCCGCCGAGCTGATCCGGCTCGGCGGCACG
>SR_TP_S13solDRAFT_1000153_pt1 | contig 35963 bp, 35 predicted proteins | sample SodReaTP_S13sol_FD_11159 | JGI IMG/M metagenome (IMG submission 11159)
GTCCTCNATTATGGCTCTGTGTTGAAGGTGTTATTTTCCAACCCCGAAACGTAACCCAAGTGTTCGAGGTTGGACAGGTCAATCCATGATGTCTACGGACTGGTCACGACCGGGTCATCTCCTGGGTAAACCGTGGAAAAACCAGAAAGCACGACACGAAGAGCACGAAGAAGGCACGAAGAACACGAAGTTTGAATTCTGAAAAATTTTCTTCGTGACCTTCGTGCCTTCTTCGTGTCCACGCTTTTCACGCATTTCTGTGCCTCGCGCTGATTTCGGGGAACCCGATCGCGGTCGGATACCGCTCCTACAGCACGCGTAGGGTGCCGTTGAGCCTGCGAAACGCACCACTGGACGATGCCCGCCGGCTGGGCTTTTATGTGCTACTGACGATACCTTCGGCCACGGTATCGGCAATCTGGCGTGCCTGATCGGCATCGATGATCAGCGGCGGCACCAGCCGGATGACGGTGTCGTGGGTGACGTTGATCAGCACGCCGTTCTGCAGCGCAAAGTCGCGCACGTCCATGGCCGGGCCGGTCAGTTCCACGCCGATCATCAGCCCGCGGCCGCGGATTTCCTTCAGGCGCGGGTGGCCGTCAAGCCGCTGGTGCAGGTGCTCGCGCAAGGTATTGCCCATGGTGCGTGCGTGTTCCGCCAGGTTCAGCTCGCGCATGCGTGCAATTACCGTCAGCGCCGCGCGGCAGGCGAACGGGCTGCCGCCGAAGGTCGTGCCGTGGCTGCCGGGCGTCAGCACTTCGGCGGCCGCACCGCGCGCCAGGCAGGCGGCGACCGGAATGCCGTTGCCCAGCGCCTTGGCCACGGTCATCACGTCCGGCACTGCATTGTCGTGCTGGTGGCAGAACCAGCGCCCGGTGCGGCACATGCCGGTCTGGATTTCATCCAGGATCAGCAGCGCTTCGTGTTCGTCGCAGGCCCGGCGCAGGGCGGCCAGGTAACCATCGCCCGGAATCCGCACGCCGCCTTCGCCCTGGATGGGCTCCAGCATCACCGCGACGGCATCGGGGTTTTCGGCCAAGGCCTGTTTCATCGCCCCGGCATCATCGAACGGTACGCGGATGAAACCGTCGAGAACGGGTTCGAAGCCGGCCTGCAGCTTGCCCGGTGCCGAGGCGCTGATCGCAGCCAGCGTGCGGCCGTGGAAAGCGCCCTCGACCACGATCACCTTGGGCGTATCGACATTGCGCGAATGGCCGTAGCGGCGTGCGATCTTGAACGCGCACTCCCAGGCCTCGGCGCCGGTGTTGGTGATGAAGGCCTTGTCCAGCGCGCTGATTTCGCACAGCTGTTCGGCCAGTTGTTCCTGCAGCCGGATGTGGCCGAGGTTTGCCGTGTGTACCAGCTTCCGGGCCTGGTCGCAGATTGCCTCGGCCAGCACCGGATCGGCATGGCCCAGGCTGCAAACGGCAATCCCGGCGACTGCGTCGAGGTAGCGCTTGCCGTGTTCGTCGAACAGCCAGGCCCCCTCGCCGCGCTCGAACGCGATCGGCAGCCGGGCGTAGGTGTTCATCAAGTGTGAGTCGGTCATTGGCGAATGATACGAAAAAGCCCGCCGGGCGGCGGGCTTGTAAACAGACTTGTTTTGGCCGCGGATGGCCGCGGATAAAAATTAAAAGCTGATTACCACGAAGGACACGAAGAGCACGAAGAGGGGTAGAAAACGCTCGCGGGTGGATAAGCGAAGCGCATCCACCAAATCCGTGGCGGCCGATGCCCCCAGTCGACCTTTCAGGTTCAATAATCTGCGTAAATCTGCGTAATCTGTGGTTCCAGCTTTTCAGTCGCCGAATTGCGCGGCCACGAAATCCCAGTTGACCAGCTTCCAGAACGCCTCGACGTACTTGGGCCGGGCGTTGCGGTAGTCGATGTAGTAGGCGTGTTCCCAGACATCGCAGGTCAGCAGCGGCTTGGCATTGCCGGTCAGCGGGGTTTCGGCGTCGTCGGTGTTGACGATCGCCAGCGAACCGTCCGAGTTCCTGACCAGCCAGGTCCAGCCCGAGCCGAAATTGCCGACTGCGCTTTCGCTGAATTTTTCGCGGAAGTTGTCGGCCGAGCCGAAGTCGCGGGTAATGGCATCGGCCAGCGCGCCGGATGGGTCGCCGCCGCCGTTGGGGCTCAGGCAGTTCCAGTAGAAGGTGTGGTTCCAGACCTGGGCGGCGTTGTTGAACAGCCCGCCGGAGGCAGAGCGGATGATGTCTTCGAGCGACTTGTCGGCATCGGCCGTGCCCTCGACCATGCCGTTGAGCTTGTCGACATAGGTCTTGTGGTGCTTGCCGTAGTGATATTCCAGCGTCTCGGCCGAGATGTGCGGCTCCAGCGCGTTCTTTTCATACGGGAGATCGGGAAGGGTGAACGACATGGGCTTCTCCTATTCTGGACGGGTTCAACAATATGACATGGTACCGTAGTGCCTGGATTCAAGCGTCAAGAAGTCGTTCATGAACGGATCGGCCGCCACCTCCGACCAGATTGCGCTGGGTGTGTTCGACAGCCGCGTGGCCGCGATCTGCGAAACCATGGGCGCGGTGCTCCGGCGCAGCGCCTTTTCGCCCAACATCCGCGACCGGCTGGACTATTCCTGTGCGCTGTTCTCGGCCGACGGCCGGCTGCTGGCCCAGGCCACCCATATTCCGGTCCACCTTGGCTCCATGGCCTGGGCGATGCGTGACCTGGTCGATGCTCACGACTGGCAGCCCGGCGCCCGACTGATTCTCAACGACCCCTACGCCGGCGGTACCCATCTTCCGGACGTCACCCTGATTGCGCCGGTATTCCACGAAGGCCGGCGGATCGGTTTTGTCGCCAATCGCGCTCATCATGCCGATATCGGCAGCGCCACGCCGGGCTCGATGCCGCTCAGTCGCAGTATCGACGAGGAAGGCGTGCTGATCCGGCCGGCCTGGCTGTATCGCGACGGCGAGCTGGATCGCGACGTGATGGACCGGATCTGCAATGCCATGCGCAACCCGGTACTGGCCGAAGGGGATTTCCGTGCCCAGGTCTCGGCCTCGGCCAACGGCGAGCGCGCGCTGGCAACGCTGGCCGAAGAGCTTGGCGGCGAGGTCTTTCGGCAACGGGTCGGTGAACTGGACGAATATGCCCGGCGCCTGGCCTCGGCCAGCATTGCCGAATTCCCGACCGGCTGCTGGCAGGCCGAGGATCGCATGGACTGCGATGCCGCCGGCGGCGACGGCCCGGTGCTGCGGGTCGAGCTGGAAATCAACAAAGATCGCATCCGGGTCGATTTTGCCGGTACCGACGACCAGGTCGCCGGCAATCTCAACTGCCCCTTGAGCGTGACTGCCGCGGCGGTCTACTACGTGGTGCGCTGCCTGTTGCCGGACGAGACGCCGAACTGCGCCGGCGCGCTGGATTGCCTGGAGCTGTCAGCCCCGGAAGGCTCTCTGGTCAATGCCTGCGCTCCGGCCGCGACCGCGGCCGGTAACGTCGAGACCAGTCAGCGCATCGTGGATGTTGTCTTGCGTGCACTGGCCGAAGCCATGCCCGACCGCATTCCGGCCGCCAGTCAGGGCACGATGAACAACCTCGGACTGGGCGGGCAACGCTGGAGTTATTACGAAACCATGGCCGGCGGCTGCGGTGCCGGGCCGGGCGGGCCCGGCCGCAGCGCCGTGCACAGCCACATGACCAACACGCTGAACACCCCGGCCGAGGTGCTGGAATATCACTACCCGGTGCGCGTGCTTCGCTACCAGCGCCGCCGGGACAGCGGCGGTGCGGGCCGGCACGCCGGCGGCGACGGCCTGGTGCGAGAATTCGAATTCCTCGAACCGGCCGAAGTCACCCTGATCACCGAGCGCCGCATCCACGCCCCCTGGGGCCTGGAAGGCGGCCGGCCCGGCCAGCCGGGCCGAAACCGGCTGGATGGCGAGGAGCTGCCCTCCAAGATCTCGCTGAAAGTCGAACCCGGTCAGATCCTGACCATCGAAACGCCGGGCGGCGGGGGATACGGCAAGCCGGAACGGTAATCCCGGGTCCGGGCGAATTGAAAGTTGAACACGAAGCGCACGAAGGGGGCGCGAAGGGCACAAAGGGTTATAGAAGCTTATTACCTATGCGATTTGCTGCAGGGTGTTGGCAAGATCGCGCCCTGCGGTCGGAGGCGGAAGGGGCTTTCCTTCCTGGTGATAGAGCTCGATAGCTTCGTCCACGATTCTGCAGAGCTCCGCGAATACCTCCTTTTCGTCCGAGCCGTGGCAACCCCCATAGAGAAGGCCAGGTGCACTACCCACAAAACACTGGTCCTCCTCTGACCACTCCACAACCTTGGCGTACAGAGCACTTTCCTTCATTTCTTTGCCTCCTGGACTGCCTTTTCTACAGCTCGTATCTGGTAATTTTTGGCATCGTCCCCGAGTTTGCCAGAAATCGTCACAGGCTTCGACACGTCCGGGTGAATGAAATTCCGGTGGCTTCCCTTGCCCCCGCGATCTTCGAACCCCGCTCGTTTGAGTGATTTGATCAGTTCCCTGACTTTCGGCGGCACAGTGCTTCCCTATCTGCATTCATCAATCGCGTGACACTTTGTTCCCCCGCTGTCGCGCATTGTTTTACGCCCAGTTGCGAGAGGATCGCCTTGAGATCCTGTAGATCCTCGAAGGCCAGATGATGGTTCACGCCACCTCCAACCGCGACGAAATCATAGCCGAGTTCATTAGCCGCTCTTTGGTCCCACACACCATCGCCGAAGTATGTCCGTCTCGTCACTACCACTCCCTGCGTCGCTCTCGACTCAGCCAGCCGCATGATGTCGGTGCGGCTCAATGCATCCGAGCTGGTTGCCATGGCAAGGCCGTTCGGGTCGAGACCGATAGCACGGAGCTTTAGCGCTGCAGTCTCCGCCCAGCCGCCGGTCGCTACGCAGACGCGCACTTCCGGTAACTTGCGCAGTTCTTCCACCAACGCCAGTGCACCCGGAATCTCTCGTATGAGATGAGGGTTATCCGCTACGTGGCGCTGGGTGCGTTCGACAAAACTGGTGTGAACCTCTTGTGCCAGACGCACTCGCTGATCGGGAGACGAGTGACTCTCGAGTATTTCTTCCAGGATGCCACTATCGGTAACGTTCTCGTACCGAGACCAGTCTGTGTCGATCTCCACGCCAAGCACGTCCCGTATCGCTTCAGCGTACAGCTCTCCATCGAAATCAGCGGAGGCGACAAGCGTCCCGTCTATATCAAAGCTTACGATGTGCATTTTCCGTTCCCGGGCGTATACATTAAGGCTCAGCGAAGGTCGTACCAGGTGCCCCGGCCGCTGCCTCGCTGGTTCAGCGTGCCGCGTTCGACCAAGGCCCGGAAATGCTGCTTGAGCGTGTTGCGGCTGGCCCCGGTCAGCTTGATGGCTTCGCCGATGGTGACGCGACCGTGCTCGCGGGCGAACTCGATGATCTGTAGTTGCAGTCCCGGCATGGCCGCCAGCAGGATCCTTTCGCGCTCGACCTTCTTCTCCAGGCGCCGAACCTGCTCGACCAGGCAGCGCAGGAAGAACACCAGCCACGGCTGCCAGTTTGGTGCCTCGGTGCGGATCGTGCCCTGTGTCTGCCGCAGCGCCAGGTAGTAGGCTTCCTTGCTCTGTTCAATCACGCTCTCCAGAGAGCTGTACGGAACATATGCGTACCCGCCCTGCAAAAGCAGGAGCGTGGTCAGCACACGGGAGAGCCGCCCATTGCCGTCCTGGAAGGGGTGGATTTCAAGAAACACGACGATGCACAAGGCGATGATCAGCAGCGGGTGCAGTCGGGCCGTCTTGCGCTCCTGGTTTACCCAGGCCACCAACTCTTTCATCAAGCGGGGGGTGTCGAAGGGCGAGGCAGTCTGAAACACGATGCTGATTTGTGCGCCGCTTTCGTCGAAGGCGGCGACGCTGTTCGAATTGGTCTTGTAGCTGCCGCGATGCCAGGTGTCCTTGTCGCTGTGGCGCAGCAGGATCTGGTGCAACTGCTTGATGTGGTTCTCGGTGAACGGGATGTCCTGCCAGGACGAAAACACCAGGTCCATCAGCTCGGCGTAACCGGCTACCTCCTGCTCGTCGCGGTTGGCGAAGGCCTTGACCTCCAGGTTTGACAGCAGCCGCTCCACCTCCCGGTCGGACAGCTTGCTGCCCTCGATGCGAGTGGAAGAACCGATACTTTCGATGGTGGCCACGCGGCGCAGGGCCGACAGTCGGTCGGGCGCGAGCGTGCCCAGGGCGCGCCAGGCGCCTTTGAATTCGTCGATCCTGGCGATGAGACTCAGGATCTCCGGGGTGATCCGGATGGTGTCGGTTCGCAGCATGAACCAATACTACACCCATTTACACCCATAAATCCACTGGCCAGCGCAAGCTCACCAGGAAGGGCGCCGGCGAGTACCGACGGCTGATTCTCCATGCCGCCGGCGCCGCCGGGCAGTTCGGGTTCAAGCCTTACCTGGAGCGGCTCAAGGCCCGCGGACTGAAGAGCACCCAAGCCTATGTTGCTCTGGGGCGCAAACTGATCCGAATCGGGTTTGCCTTGATGAAAAACCGCGAGCAATTCGATCCAAATCGACTCAATTTCGCTTGACTTTCAACATAGAATCCTATTCGTTAGGTTTTCGTTCCATGAAGTTTCCGATTTTGGCCAAATATAGGGCAGCCATTGCAAACATTGGTGCATGGATCATAAGCTCGATAAAACTCCAGATATTCAACTCAGGAAATGTGAAATGAACTGATTCTCCAATCCAAATAAACCCGAGGATGGCTGCAACTGCGAGCGCAATAACTACTGGGATACTAAGCCACCAGAACCAAGCTATTGGTAGTCTATGGTCATAGAGAAAACCGTGAGCCGGAAATAGCAAGGTGTGACCAAAAATCACCCAACCGGCGAACAAAATAAGCGCTGGATCAGCTGCCACTAGAAAAGGCAGGGTAACAATAGAAAAAACCGCAAACAAGACGGAAATCCAGAAGTATAGTTTCAGTAACTTTGTCGCCAATTCAGTAAACCTAACCGCTGCGGATCACGCGTGGCTGTATGCCGTCGCGGGCGGAACGGCTTGTTCGGCATCGCTTATGTCAGCCTCTTTTCGATCTTCTTCAGATGCATGCTTGGTCCTACAATAGTTGCCTTCTCGCCTTGGATAACCACGGAAAATCTTCCTGACATCAGGCCCGCTTGAAAGGAAGGCTTGAAGGTCAAGAAGTTGCCGGAGTCCGTGGCTGGATTGAAGCCGATTTGTGACATGGCCACGTTGATTCTGGAGAAGAAGTCATCTCTGTCGCAGACGCTGACAGTGACTGTTCGGCCCTTGAGGAACGCCGCCATGATCAGCCCGAAGAGAAGACCGAACATGAGGCCGGCAGGGATGGATACCGTCAGCATTCTGCCGAAGGGTGTGCCCGTTTGGAGGGACATGAGAAAACCGAAGCCAAGGGCAAAGGGCAGCGAGGTAACGCCAAAGAGCATGGACGCTGTGCCGAAGTAGCTTCTTGGCTGTAATCCCGTATTGAGTGGTGAGGCATCAGTAACGACTGCAGGAGGGACGGGCGGGGGAGCGAATCTTCCGATCTTGATCGGTTGGTCTTTCGGGACAGGAGCCGTGATGTTACTTGAACAGGTGGGGCACGTCACCAAAGTCCCGGCCATGTCCGAATCCGCGTCCAGGCTTTGTCCACAGTGTATGCAGCTGAACTTCATGGTGATCTCCTCTTTGTTGCCGAACAGTGATTGGCCCGCGATGGCCCGTGGGTCATCATGGGGGATTGCCGCCCATGCCGCAGAGCATTGATGCGGGGCACGCCGTTCGTCGATTTGTTTGATTGTTGCTGCAAGGTCTGTAATCCCTTAAACCGCAGGTCTACCAGAATTTCCGGCAAAAGAGCCGGAACGCCTAGTGTTGCTGGAAATATACGGAAAGGGGCGGGGGTTTGCAAATTTTGGGGCGGTGGTGGTCGGTTTGAACCCGACAGCCTGGATGGTGGATGCGCTGGGGCTTATCCACCCTACGGGTGATTCGTGATCTCCGCGCTGCGGAAAAGCCGGGGACGTGGCGCCGGCCTACTCGGGTGGGAGCGTGCGCGGGGCGAGGTGTGCTACAACGCCGCGCTTTTTTTCGGGAGGTCGTCGAACAGGAAGCGCTTGCTGTCGGCGTAGTCGATGGGGCAGTCGATGAGGTGGACGCCGGTGCCGTTGAGGGCTTTGTCCAGTAATTTTTCCAGCGAGGCCACGCTGTCGGCGCGGTGGCCGGTGGCGTCGTAGGCCTCGGCGTAGCGGACGAAGTCGGGGTTGCCGAATTGCAGGCCGTAGTCGGTCAGGCCCATGTCGGCCTGCTTCCAGCGGATCATGCCGTAGGCGTCGTCCCGGAGTACCAGCACAACCAGGTCCAGGCCGAGCCGGACGGCGGTTTCTAGTTCCTGTGAGTTCATCATGAAGCCGCCGTCGCCGCAGATCGCCAGCACCTTGCGCTCGGGGAAATCGATCTTTGCGCCGATGGCGACCGGCAGACCGGCACCCATGGTGGCCAGGGCGTTGTCGAGCAGCAGGGTGTTGGTGCGCACGGCGCGGTAGTTGCGCGCGAACCAGACCTTGTACAGACCGTTGTCCAGCGACACGATGCCGTCTTCTGGCATGGCGTCGCGCACGGCGTGCACCAGCCGCCTGGGGTGGATCGGAAAGTCGTTGATCTCGCGGCCGGAGTCCAGGTCCTCGAACAGCGCGGTGCGTACCTTCTTTGCCATCGAGAAATCCCAGTGCTCCTGCGGCTGGATTCGCTCGGCGAACTGCCAGATGGCATTGGCGATGTCGCCGGTGACCTCGATCTGCGGGAAGTAGACCGGATCGACCTCGGCCGAGAAGAAGTTGACGTGGATGACCGTTCTGCGGCCTTCCTTCATGAAGAATGGCGGTTTTTCGACCACGTCGTGGCCGACGTTGATGATGCAATCGGAGTGTTCGATCAGCCGGTGCACGTAATCGCCGTCGGACAGCGCGGCCGTGCCCATCCAGCAGTCGTTGGGCTCGCCGACCACGCCCTTGCCCATCTGGGTGGTGAAAAACGGGATGCCGGTCTGGTTGATGAAGCGCCGGAGCATCTTCGAGGTCAGCTTCCGGTTGGCGCCGGCGCCGCACATCAGCAGCGGGCGTTTGGCGTTCTTGATTGCCTCGACCGCGCGCGCGATGGCCTTTTCCTCGGCGATCGGGCGACGGGTGAGGCTGGCCTTCAGCGGCTTGAGGCCGTCGGCGTCTTCACGCGCGATGTCCTCTGGCAGTTCCAGGTGGACCGCGCCGGGGCGTTCTTCCTCTGCCTGGCGGAAGGCCTCGCGCACGCGCGCCGGAATGGTCGCGGCCGAGACGATCTGGCGGCTGTAATGGGTTACCGGCTGCATCACGTCGACGATGTCGAGAATCTGGAAGCTGCCCTGCTTGGAGGTCTTGATCGGCTTCTGGCCCGTGATCATGACCATGGGCATGGCGCCGAGCTGGGCGTAGGCCGCGGCGGTGATGAAGTTGGTCGCGCCCGGGCCCAGCGTCGACATCGCCACGCCGGGCTTGCCGGTCAGCCGGCCGTGGCAGGCGGCCATGAAGCCGGCGCCTTGTTCGTGGCGGGTGACGACCAGTTTTATGGACGATTCGCGCAGTGCCTCGAGAAGATCCAGGTTCTCCTCGCCGGGCACGGCGAAGACCCGTTCCACGCCCTCGGCTTCCAGGCATTCGACCATCAGTTTCGACGCGTTCCTGTCGCTCATTTCGTGAGTCACTCCGATTTGCTGTTCTTTGATGATTGCACATCGCCGGTGATCAGGCGGATGCCGCGGCCAAAGGTGAGGTACGACCAGAACCAGTTGGCGGCTACCACCAGCCGGTTGCGAAAGCCGATCAGGAAGTAGATATGCGCCGCGCCCCAGAACCACCAGGCGATGTAGCCGGAGAACCGCAGCCGGCCGAACTTGACCACTGCCGAATGCCGGCCGATGGTGGCGAGCTGACCGCGGTCGCTATAACTGAATGGCTTGGGCAGTTCGCGCCCGCGAATTTCAGCAGTGATGACGGATGCGGCATGCCGGCCCTGCTGCTTGGCCGCCGGCGCCAGGCCGGGGGTGGGCGTGCCGTCGCGGTTGGTGTGCGCGGCGACATCGCCGACGACGAACACGCGTGGGTCCGATTCCAGCCGCAGGTGCTCGTCTACCGGCACGCGGCCGGAGCCGTCTGTCTCCACCCCTAGCCACTTGCCGGCCGGCGAGGCCTTGACGCCGGCGCTCCAGATCACGGTTTCTGTCGGTATGATTTTCTCGCCGATCCGCACGCAGTTCTCGTCCACGCCGTCGACGCGCGAGTTCAGCACCATCTCCACGCCCATGCGCTCCAGCGAGCGGCAGGCCTTCTTCGACAGCTTTTCCGGAAACGGCCGCAGCACGCGGTCGTTGGCATCGACCAGCAGCACGCGGGTGTTCTCCGGTTTGATCCGGCGGAAATCCTTGGCCAGGGTGTAGCGGGTCAGCTCGGCCACCGCGCCGGCCATTTCGACGCCCGTCGGGCCGCCGCCGACGATGACGAAGGTCATCAGCGCCTCGCGCCGCTCGGGGTCTTCCTCCATTTCGGCGCGCTCGAACGCCACCAGGATGCGCCGGCGCAGCTCGGTGGCATCCTCGATGCGCTTGAGACCGGGCGCGAAGTCGTGCCAGTGGTCGTTGCCGAAATAGTTGTGCGTGGCCCCGGTGGCCACCACCAGCCAGTCGTAAGCGACTTTCCGGCCGCTGAGGGTGTGGACCTGGCGCTGGTCGCGGTCGATATCGGTCACGGTATCGAGCAGCACGCTGACGTTGGGCAGGCGGCCGACGATGCCGCGGATGGGTGCGGCGATATCGGCCGGCGACAGCGCGGCTGTGGCGACCTGGTAGAGCAGCGGCTGGAACAGGTGGTAGTTGTGGCGGTCCATGACGACCACTTCGACATCCTGCCGGGCCAGGCGCAGTGCCGCGGTCAGGCCGGCGAAGCCGGCGCCGATGATGACCACTCGCGGGCGTTCATTCTGACGGGCCTGGTTCATTGAGGATTCCGTGGTTGGCTGCTGTGCCATAGGGGACCGTCCGGCCGCGCCATTCTTTCAACCCTGTCACTGTGGCAGAATCTGAAACCATGCAGGAGCACACCGCCCGATACCGTGAGGAATACCGCGCCGAGCACGTGCCGGAGGGCTATTCCGGCCGGCTGCACTGCAGCTACGAGATCCTGCACTTTGCCTATCACCAGCGCGAGGGTTCGCGGATCCTGGCGCTGCCAGGCGTGCAGCACCTGCGCCGCTTGCACCTGGCCCACCACGACCCGGCGATCATGCAGCACGGCAATTTCAATATCACCTGGCCGATCTGCGATCTGCTGTTCGGCACCCGGGTCGAGCAGGCGCCGGCGCCTGCGAAGGCCGAGAGAGCGAGCGAGAGCGCGGCCGCCATTGATTCGGGCGGCCTCGACCCCGATGTGAGATAATCGCACGTTGCCAATTCGTTCACGCGTGAGTCGGCCGGCGATGCCCAATCCGCCGCGCCCGCGCCCGACAGTCAAAGGATTCTTGAAATGATTGAATGGATTTCCGACCTCCTGATTTCCCCCGCAATGGCCCAGGCGGCCGCCGAGCAGCCCAGCATGTGGGCCTCCCTGCTGCCGCTGCTGTTCATCGTCGTGATTTTCTGGCTGCTGATCATCCGCCCGCAGATGAAGCGCACCAAGCAGCACCGCGAACTGGTGGCCAGCCTCAGTGTCGGTGACGAGATTGTCTCTGCCGGCGGGCTGTTGGGCAAGGTCACCGAGGTCGGCGACAATTTCATCCAGGTTCAGCTGGCCGACGGCGTGCAGGTGAAGATGCAGAAATCCTCGGTCGGTCAGGTCGTGCCCAAGGGTACGTTCGACTCGGTTTCCTGACACCCGATACTCGATACACGACACCCGGGGGGAACCCCCACCTCCAACCACAACAAGTTTGAATCCATGAATCGTTACGCTCCCTGGAAATACATCCTGCTGATCATGGTGCTGGTCGTCGGCGTGCTGTATGCGCTGCCGAACCTGTTCGGCGACGACCCCGCGGTACAAATCTCGTCGGCCCGCGGCTTCGACCTGGATCCGGCGGTTGAAACGCTGGGGATGGACGTGGCCGAGCGCCGCGGTATCGAGATCCGCGCCACCGACTTCACGCCGCAGCGCCTGATGCTGACCGTGAACAGTTCGGAAGACCAGCTCGCGCTGGCCGACGCGCTGCGCGATGAGCTGGGCGATGCCTACGTCGTGGCACTGAACCTGGCCCCGGCCACGCCGGCCTGGCTGCGCGCGATCAACGCCAGCCCGATGGTGCTGGGCCTGGATTTGCAGGGCGGGGTGCACTTTTTGATGGAAGTCGACATGGAAACCGCCCGCTCGCAGCAGATCGAGCGCTTCGTCGACGACATCCGCAACCTGCTGCGCGACGAGCGCATCCGCTATCGCTCGGTGCGAGCCGAGCGCGATCAGCTGGTGGTCGAGTTGCGCACCGAAGAGGATCGCCAGGAGGCGCTGCGGAACATTTCACGCGATCTGGAAGAGCTGGAAACCGAGACCTTTGACGGCTCGGAAACCTTCAATATCCGGGCCCGGGTTCGAACAGAGGTGATGGACGACCTGCAGCGCACCGCGTTGCAGCAGAACATCACCGCGCTGCGCAACCGGGTCAACGAGCTGGGCGTGGCCGAGCCCATCATCCAGCAGCAGGGTGCCGAGCGCATCGTGGTGCAGTTGCCGGGCGTGCAGGACACCGCCGAGGCCAAGCGCATCCTGGGTTCGACCGCGACGCTGGAGTACCGCGCCGTGGACGAGCAGAACGATCCGTTCGAGGCCCAGCGCACCGGACGCGTGCCGCCGCAGTCGCGGCTGTACACCGACGAGGTCGGCAACCCCATCCTGCTGTCGCGCAGGCTGATCGCCTCGGGCGACAACCTGATCATGGCCGGTGCCGGCTTCGACCAGCAGACCGGCTCGCCCAAGGTCGACGTGACGCTGGACGCGGTCGGCGCGCGCCGGATGTTCGAGTTCACGCGCGAAAACGTCGGCAACCGCATGGCGGTGGTGTTCATCGAGCAGCGTCCTGAAACACGCATGATCGACGGCGAGGAAGTCCGGACCTCGCGCCGGGTGGAGGAAGTCATTTCGGTAGCTACGGTGCGTGAACCGTTTGGTAGAACCTTCCAGACCACCGGCCTGGAATCAGCACGCTCGGCCAGCCAGTTGGCCCTTTTGCTGCGCGCCGGCGCGCTGGCCGCGCCGATCGAGATCATCGAAGAGCGTACGGTCGGCCCCAGCCTGGGGCGCGACAATATCGAGCAGGGTTTCAACTCGGTAATCATCGGCTTCGTACTGGTGCTGGTCGTGATGGGCGTCTACTACAAGGTCTTCGGCCTGGTTGCCAACCTGGCGCTGACCGCCAACCTGGTGCTGATCGTGGCCATGCTTTCGATGCTGGGCGCCACCCTGACCCTGCCGGGTATTGCCGGCATCGTGCTAACCGTGGGCATGGCGGTGGATGCCAATGTGCTGATCTTCGAGCGAATACGCGAGGAGTTGCGGCTGGGCAATACACCGCAGGCGGCAATCCGGGCCGGTTACGAGAAGGCGTTCTCGACCATCGCCGATGCCAACGTCACCACGCTGATTGCCGCGGTGGTGCTGTTCATGTTCGGCACCGGGCCGATCAAGGGCTTCGCGGTGACCCTGTCGCTGGGTATCGTGACCTCGATGTTCACCGCCATTTTCGGCACCCGCGGCGTGGTCAACCTGATCTATGGCGGCCGCAAGCGCGTATCCGCGCTGGCCATCTGAGGGTACCGACATGGATATCATCAAGAACGACACTCACATCGATTTCATGGCCCGGCGCAAGGTTGCGCTGGTCTTCTCGGCCATCCTGATGGTTGCAAGCATCGCCTCGCTGGGCGTGCGCGGCCTGAATTTCGGGCTCGATTTCACCGGTGGGACGCTGATCGAGTTCGGCTTTCCCGAAGCACCCGACCTGGGCGATATCCGCAGCCGCCTGGGCGAGGCCGGCTACGAAAACTACACGGTGCAGAATTTCGGCACCGCGCGCGATATCGTCGTGCGGCTGCCGGCCGAGGTTGCGGCCGAGGAGGGCGCCGATGTCTCGACTGCCGCGATCGAGGCCATGAGCCGGATCGACGCCGGCGTGGATGTGCGCAGGGTCGAGTTCGTCGGCCCGCAGATCGGCGCGGAACTGGCCAACCAGGGCGGCCTGGCGATGCTGTATGCACTGGTCGGGATCCTGCTGTATGTCTCGTTCCGGTTTCAGTGGCGGTTTGCGGTGGGTTCGGTTGCGGCACTGATGCACGACGTGCTGATCGTGCTCGGCCTGCTGTCGCTGTTCCAGGTCAGTTTCGATCTGACCGTGGTCGCGGCCTTGCTGGCCACGATCGGTTATTCGCTCAACGACACCATCGTGGTCTATGACCGGCTGCGCGAAAACTTTCGCACCAAGCGCAAGGGCAGCGCGGTCGATCTGACCAACCTGTCGATCAACCAGATGCTGTCGCGCACGGTGATGACCTCGATGACGACCTTGCTGGTGCTGGTTGCGTTGTTCTACTTCGGTGGTGAAATCATCCATGCGTTTGCCTATACGCTGATCATGGGCGTGATCGTCGGTACGTACTCGTCGATCTTTATCGCCAGCAATGCCGCCATCGTGCTCGGGGTTTCCCGTCAGGATCTGATGCCGGTGGAAAAAGAGGGAGCCGACCAGCCGGACACGGAAGTGTTGCCGGCGCGATTCAGAAACTCTTGAGGTAATACGAATGAATGGTTTTTCCCGAATTCTCCTGGCCGGTCTTTTCGCCTGCATCGTTGTGCCTGCGTTCGCGGTCGATGAGTTGCTCAACAAGTACCGGATCGACACCGCCGTGTGGTGCTCCGGGGATTTGCGCGGTCAGCCGGTGCTGGAACTGTCGCCCGGTGAGGTAGAAACCTTCACGATCAATGCCAACGACACCCGCTGGCGGCTGTCGGTGGAGGTCGAGCCGACTTCCGAGACGGAAGGTGCGCTGGGCGAGGCGGTCTGGCTGCGCGTCGACATCGAGCAGGAAGTCGACGGCGAGTGGGAGTTCATCACCGACACCATCATTGGCACGCCGCTGGGCCAGCCCGGCAGAGTCACCGTTGTCGGTCAAGGCGAGGGCGAATCCTCGCCCCATCTGGCACCGTTGTTCGTCGAGATGATCACCAGCCGGATTGTGTCCGAGTAGCGAAACCCGCTCAGCCCAGCGCGCCCAGCTCCCGCTCCACCGCGTCCAGCAACCTGTGCTCGCGCAGCAGCCGGGCGCAGTTGTCGATGTCGGCACCGACCTCGTAGTCCTGCTCGGCGTGCACGACTTCGGCGCGCACGGCCTGGTGGGCCAGTTCCACGCCGCGTCCGGGCTTGAGCGGTTTGCGGTAGTCCAGCGCCTGGGCGGCGGTCAGCATTTCCACGGCCAGCACCTGCTCGGTATTGCGCAGCACTGAAAGCAGTTTCAGCGCACTGATCGAACCCATGGAGACATGATCTTCCTGGCCCAGGCTGGTCGGGATGGAATCGACGCTGGCCGGGTGGCACAAGACCTTGTTCTCGCTGACCAGTGCGGCGGCAGTGTATTGCGGAATCATGAAGCCGGAATTGAGCCCGGTGTCGCTCATCAGCAGCGTCGGCAGGCCGTCGTGGCCGGCCAGCAGCAGGTAGGTGCGCCGCTCGGAGATGCTGGCCAGTTCGGCAAGCGCGATGGCGGCGTAATCCAGCACCAGCGCAAGCGGCTGGCCATGAAAATTGCCGCCCGAGACGATATCGCCGTTATCGAAGACCAGCGGGTTGTCGGTGACCGAATTGATCTCGCGCTCGACCACCTCGATGGCATGCGCCAGGGCGTCGCGGCTGGCCCCGTGGACCTGCGGGATGCAGCGCAGTGAATACGGGTCCTGCACCTTGCCGCAGTCGCGATGCGATTCGAGAATCTCGCTGCCTTCGAGCAACTTGCGGACGTTGGCCGCCGACTGGATCTGGCCCGGGTGCGGCCTGAGGTTGTGGATGCGCTCGTCGAACGGCCGGGCCGAGCCCTGCAGCGCTTCCAGACTCATCGCGCCCAGAATGTCGGCGTCGGCGACCAGTTTCAGGCAGCGGGCGAGAACGAACGCACCGCAGGCGGCCATCATCTGGGTGCCGTTGATCAGCGCCAGACCGTCCTTGGCCGCCGGCGCGACCGGCTTCAGTCCGGCCCGGGCCAGCGCCTGCGCGGCGGTCTCGTGTCCGGATCCGTCGGGTTTCCAGCATTTGCCGGCACCGATCAGCGGCAGCGACATGTGCGCCAGCGGTGCCAGGTCGCCAGAGGCGCCGACGCTGCCGCGGCTGGGCACCACCGGGATGATGTCGTGCCGGTCCATCTCCAGCAGCAGCCGGAAGGTGGGTTCGGAGATGCCCGAAAAGCCAAGCCCCAGCGCGTGGATCTTCAGTCGCAGCATCAATCGGGTGATTTCCAGCGTCAGCGGCTCGCCGGTCCCGCAGGCATGTGAAAGCAGCAGATTGCGCTGCAGTTCGGTCAGCCGGTCCGGGGCGATGCGCTGGCTGGCCAGCGCGCCGAAGCCGGTGTTGATGCCGTAGATCGGAACGTCCGTGGCCAGTGCCTGCTCGACCCGGTCGCGAGAGGTGCGAACCGCGGAGCTATCCTCGCGCAACTCGGCCATGCGGCGTTCCAGGTCTTCGGTCAGGTTGTTCAGTGAAATGCAGTTCAGCATGGGTTCAATACGCTTCTGGATGCGGCAATGTTCGCACACCCCCGGGCCGCGGGGACCACGGATGGCACCAATCCGCGTCGCTGTTGTCCATGGCCACGACTGGTTCGATGGCAAAATAGACGCATGAACATTCAACTCTCACCGCGCGCCGGCTTCGGGCTGGTGCTTGCGATCTGCCTGGCCCTGCTCGGCGTCGCCTATTATTCGCAGTTCGGCCTGGGCCTGGAGCCCTGCCCGTTGTGCATTCTGCAGCGCTTTGCATTCATCATCATTGCCCTGGGCGCGCTGGCCGGTGTGATTCACGGCGGGCGCGGCATGTTGCGCTGGTTGTGGGCGGCGATCATCTTCGGCGGCGGCATCTGGGGCGTGGTCACGGCCGGCCGGCACCTGTGGTTGCAGCATCTGCCACCCGACCAGGTGCCCGAATGCGGCCCCGGCTTCGATTTCATGCTCGAGTATTTTTCGCTGTTCGAAGCCGTCAGGGAGGCGTTCACCGGCTCCGGCGAGTGCGCCGAGATCGACTGGACGTTTCTCGGCCTTTCCATGCCGGGCTGGACGCTGATCTGGTATGTTGTGGTGATGCTGATTACCGGACTGGCCCTGAGCCGCAAGCAATCATGAAAGAGCAGTTGCAGTCGATCACGCCCGCGAAGGACTGGGCACCGGATACCTGGAAGCGTCGCGAGGCGCTTCAGCAGGCGCGTTACGACGACGAAGATGCCCTGCAGGCGTCGCTGGGCCGTCTCGCCGCGATGCCGCCGCTGGTGACTTCGTGGGAAATCCTCAACCTCAGGCAGCAACTGGCCGAGGCCCAGGCCGGCAAGCGCTTTTTGCTGCAAGGCGGCGATTGCGCCGAGATCTTCGACGAAGTCCGGCCGGAAATCATCGCCAACCGGCTCAAGGTGCTGCTGCAGATGTCGCTGGTGCTGATCCACGGTATGCAGATGCCGGTGGTGCGCATTGGCCGCTTTGCCGGCCAGTACGCCAAGCCGCGCTCGGATGATTTCGAGACCCGCGACGGCGTGAAACTGCCGAGTTATCGCGGCGATATCGTCAATTCGCTGGAGTTCACGCCCGAAGCGCGTCGCCCGGATCCGGAGCGTCTGATCAAGGCCTACGCGCGCTCGGCCATGACCATGAACTTCGTGCGCGCGCTGGTCGACGGCGGTTTTGCCGACCTGCACCACCCCGAATACTGGGATCTGGGCTGGGTCGAGCACTCGCCGCTGGCCCGCCAATTCCATCGCATCGCCGATTCCATCGGCCATTCGGTGCGCTTCATGGAAACCGTCACCGGCCAGATGCCGGGCAGCGTGCGGCGGGTGGATTTCTTTACCTCGCACGAGGCGCTGCACCTGCACTACGAGCAGGCGCTGACGCGCGAAGTGCCGCGCCAGTGGGGCTGGTTCAACCTGTCGACCCACTTCCCGTGGATCGGCATGCGCACCGCGGCCATGGAAGGCGCGCACGTGGAAATGTTCCGCGGCATTCGCAACCCGGTCGGGATCAAGGTCGGCCCGGGCATGAGCGCCGATTGGCTCAAGAGCCTGATCCGCACCCTCAACCCGGACGACGAACCGGGTCGGCTGGTGCTGATTCATCGAATGGGCGCCGAGCAGAATGCCGACAAGCTGCCGCCATTGATCCAGGCCGCGCGCGCGACCGGTTCCCCGGTGCTGTGGATCTGCGATCCCATGCACGGCAATACCGAAAAGACCGCATCGGGCATCAAGACCCGGCGTTTTGCCAATATCCAGGCCGAGCTGGAACAGGCCTTCGATATCCATGCCGCCTGCGGCTCCCGGCTGGGCGGCGCACACCTGGAACTGACCGGCGAGAACGTCACCGAATGCACCGGCGGCGCGCGCGAACTCAACGACGACGACCTGTCACGCGCCTACAAGAGTACGGTGGACCCCAGATTGAACTACGAACAGGCGCTGGAGCTGTCGATGCTGATCGTCGGCAAGCATCAGAGTTTGGTTGGATAGGATCCAGGATTTAGGATTTAGGAGTCAGGATTTAGGATTTAGCTGGTGGGCATTTCGCGGTTTTGCCATCTCCTGAATTTTGGATCCTATCTCCTAACTCCTAAATCCTAAATCCTGGCTTGTAACTCCTAAATCCTAAATCCTAAATCCTAAATCCTAAACCTTGCCTTCCCCGGAGACGATTCAATGAAATCAACCCTTATCGCGCTCATCCTGCTGCTGACGCCGCTGTCCGGCGCGGCCGAAATCTTTGCCACGCCCGAAGAGGTCCGCCCGGTATTGCCCGGCATGACGATGCCGGCGTTCGCGGTCGTGGATGTCGATGGAAACCGGCATGAAATCGACCCCGCCGGGCTGGAAAAGCCGATTGTGCTGACCTTCTACCGCGGCGGCTGGTGCCCGTATTGCAACATGCACCTGGCCGAGCTGAGAACCGCCGAAGAGGAGTTGCGCGAGATGGGTTTCGACGTCTGGTTCGTCAGTCCCGACAAGCCCGAGCTGCTGGCTGAAGGCCAGGATGCCGAAACCGGCTATCGCCTGCTGTCCGATCCCGGCATGAATGCCGCCCAGGCGCTGGGCATCGCGTTCCGGGTCGATGACGCATCCCACGAACGCTACATCGGCTTCGGCATGGACCTGAACGAGCGCTCCGGCGACGACCACCGCGCCCTGCCGGCCCCGGCGACGTTCATCATCGGCAGCGACGGCATCGTGCAGTTCGGCTACGTCAACCCCGACTACAGCGTGCGCCTTGCGCCGGAAGTGCTGCTGGCCGCGGCACAGTCCTACGCGGACGGCAAGCACAAACGCATGCAGCGCAGGTAAGGCGAATCGGTATTGCTTCCTGGATCGATCTGGCACTGCTGGCTGCAGGAATCGTGGTTCTGGTGGTCGGCTACCGCCGCAACCACCGCAACCTGATGCTGGTGGCTGCCATCCTGCTGCTGCTGAGCTGCGCGTTGACCCAAGGTGCCGCAGCCTTCAACGAAGGCTTCCTCCAGGCGTGGGGCGGTTCACCGTAGGCCCGCAGCCCCGGAGTTGACGAGCGGCCTGTAGGGTGGATAAGCGAAGCGCATCCACCAGATTCCTGAGTAATCCGGTGAGCCTTCTCCGGGCTTTGTTACACTGGAGGCTGATTCCAATTTCCGGGTGTTTCATGAAAAATCGTATTTCACCAATGAGTCGTGTCCTGTTGTCGGCGATGCTGGTTGCGCTGGTGTCGATGGCGTCTGCACACGATCACAAGGCGCGCGGTACGTTCATCGACAACGATGGCGAACAGGTCGGCAAGGTCACGTTGATCCAGGGCCCGCACGGCGTGCTGGTCAGGCTCGAGATCGATGGTCTCCCGCCTGGCGCGAAGGCGGTTCATATTCACCATACCGGTACCTGTGAAGACCATGAGGCAGGTTTCAAGGCATCCGGCGGGCACGTCAATCCCGATGAGCGTCAGCATGGGCTGCTCAACCCCGAGGGGCCGGGTGCTGGCGATTTCCCCAACTTTTTCGTGCATGAAAACGGCCATGCCTGGGCCGAAATGTTCAATGACCGTATCAGTCTCGATGGCAGTGTCGGCCCGAATCTGCTCGATGACGACGGTTCGGCCATGGTCGTTCACGAGAATGTGGATGATCACGTAACCCAGCCGATCGGCGGCGCCGGGGCGCGCATTGCCTGTGCGGTGATCGAGCAGGGTTGACGCGCTTTTCAGGCGTCCATTCCGAAAAACCCGCCGATCCGGCGGGTTTTTCGTATCCATCCGTCGCAACCTGAAGGTCGCGGGCAGGTTTCAGAGCAGATCCTTGACCGCCTCGCGCTCCTCGCGCAGTTCCTGGTCGGTCGCATCCATGCGCTTGCGGCTGAAGTCGTCGATTTCCAGCTCCGGGACGATCTTCCACCGGCCATTGTCGCAGGTGCAGGGGAACGAGTAAATCACGCCCGGCGCGATGCCGTAGCTGCCGTCGGACGGCACTGCCATGGAAACCCAGTCATCACCCGTGCCAAGCGCCCAGTCTCGGATGTGATCGATGGCGCTGGAGGCGGCTGAAGCGGCACTGGAAGCACCGCGCGCCTTGATGATGGCCGCGCCGCGCTGCTGCACGGTGGGGATGAATTCGTTCTCGTACCATTCTCGATCCACTTTCGAGATTGCCGCATCCCTATCGATCAGCGCATGGTGGATATCCGGGTACTGGGTGGCCGAATGGTTGCCCCAGATGACCATCCGCTTGATTCCGGTGTGGTGAACGCCGGTCTTGAGCGCCAGTTGGGCCAGCGCGCGATTGTGGTCCAGCCGGGTCATGGCGGTGAAGTTCTCGGCCGGCAGGTCCGGCGCATTGGCCTGGGCGATCAGGGCGTTGGTGTTGGCCGGGTTGCCGACCACCAGCACCTTGACGTCGCGCGACGCGTGCGCATTCAGGGCCTTGCCCTGGGGGCCGAAGATCTTGCCGTTGTCGGCCAGCAGATCGGCGCGTTCCATGCCCTTGCCGCGCGGCTTGGCGCCGACCAGCAGTGCGTAATCGGTGTCCTTGAAACCCTCGTTGATGTCGGAAGTCGTCTCGACCCCGGCCAGCAGCGGAAAAGCGGCATCGTCGAGCTCCATGGCCACGCCCTGCAGCGCGTCCATGGCCGGCGGGATTTCGATCAGTTGCAGGATCACCGGCTGATCCGGCCCCAGCATGTCGCCGGCGGCGATGCGGAAACACAGTTGATAACCGATCTGACCGGCGGCGCCGGTAATGGCCACGCGAACGGGACGCTTCATGCGAATTCTCCGGGTTTGGGAAAGTCCCCTATTTTAACGGCCAAACCCGCCCGGTGCCGGTCTGGCCCGGACGGGTTCGAGAAATAATCCCGGAAATTTCTCGCAGAGCCGCGGAGACGCAGAGAAAGTCGAAATAACAGTCTTTCTGATTGCCTACGTGTTTGAGCCAGGCTCTGAAATCGGCGCGAGGCACGGGATTCCTTGAAAAGCATTGACACGAAGGACACGAAGAAGGCACGAAGACCACGAAGTTTAATTCCGAAAGAGTTTTCTTCGTGAGCTTCGTGCCTTCTTCGTGCTCTTCGTGTCCTGCTTCTGGCTTTTACATGGTTTTCTCACCGGAGCACCGGAACGCGACCAAGGTGGCTAAGTTGTCGGCCTGATCAGGAAATTCTTTGGTCTGCACCTCTGCGAGAGCGTTGCCTGAAAGATGCCGTCAATCGGGAATGGTTTCCGATCTCCGACCATTTCAGGCGCGCAACCATGCACCGCTGGAGTGGTCAATAGTGGATCGAACCTTCTCTTAAAGGACATTCGCAATGACTGATTCCCGCTTCCTGATTATTTGCGGACTGTTTCTGCTCGCGACCGGGCTGTCGGCCCAGCAACTGGAGCGCGAAGAAATCGCCGAACGGGTGGCCGCGGTGCTCGAAATGCCTCACCGGGCCGAGGCCAACCGGGCGCGCGACCGCTATCGCAACCCGGCCGAGACACTGGCCTTCTTCGGCTGGCAGCCGGACATGAAGATCGCCGAGATCTGGCCTGCCGGTGGCTGGTACACCGAGATTCTGGCGCCGCTGACGCGAGACGAAGGCCAGTACTTCGCCGCGGGGTTTTCGATGACCGCCAACCGCACCCCGCAGTGGCGCAAGGATTTCCAGAAGCAGTACGACGACTCACTGCGCGAGCGGCCGGGTCTGTACGACCACATCGTGGTCACCGGCCTTGCCATCCCCGAGCGACCGACCTTCGCCCCGCCAGGCTCCCTGGACATGGTGCTGACATTCCGTAACGTGCACAACTGGGTCAATGGCGATTATGCGCCGGAGATGTTCGATGCGATCTTCCGGGCCTTGAAACCAGGCGGTGTGCTGGGTTTGGTCCAGCACCGCGATGCGCCCGACGCGCCGCGCGAGCAGGTGCCCGACCGCGGTTACATGACCGAGGCGCATGTGATCGAACTGGCCGAGGGGGTTGGTTTCGTGCTCGAGGAAAAGGCCGAGATCAACGCCAATCCGAACGACAGCCGCGACCACCTCGAAGGTGTCTGGAGCCTGCCGCCGGGCTTCCGCGCCTGCCGCGGCCTGGCCGACGTGGCCAGGCAGGATTGCATCGACCGCTACGCCACGATCGGCGAATCGGACCGGATGACGCTGCGCTTTCGCAAGCCTTGAAAAAGCATTGACACGAAGGACACGAAGAAGGCACGAAGAGCACGAAGTTTCAATTCCGAAAGGGTCTTCTTCGTGAGCTTCGTGCCTTCTTCGTGCTCTTCGTGTCCTGCTTTCTGCTTTTTTGGGTTTCTCACTGAACCACTGTGCCGTGACCAAGATAACCGGGTCACCTGCGTGATCAGAAAGCCTTTTCCGATTCTCGGGCAGCCGTATGGAGCGCCCGGGCGTCATGCGCGATGCCGAGTTTTTTCAGCGAGCGGGTCAGGCGCGCCAGCATGGGGCCGGCGTCGACCGGGCCCGGCGCGATGCGGGCGCGGTCGAAGTCCAGCAGCCAGAATCGGCCCTGGTCGTCGAGCAGGATGTTGGTGGCATTGAGGTCGGGATGTTTCAGGCCCGCCGTGGCGAAACGCGCGATGGTCCGGCCCAGCGCTTCCCAGCCGGCGGCATCCAGTTCACCCGCCGTATGCAGCGGCTGCGCGGTTTCGATGGTTGCTGTCAGCAGCGCGCCGGAATACAGCGGGCCGTGATGCTGCACCGCCGCGGCCAGGGGCTCGGGCACCGGCAGGCCGGCGTCGAACAGCGCCCGGGTCACGCGCCATTCGCGGAATGGCCGACTGAAAGGCAGCCCGGTAAAGACATAGCGGTCGTGGCTGACGTGCCGGATCAGCCCGCCGCGGCGGTATTGGCGAAGCACTGCCGGCCCGGCCGGGGTTTCCACGCCCAGTGCTTCGCCGCGACCGCCCAGGCGGGCCGTGACCGCGCCGTGTGTCTGCCACCAGTCGCTATCGAACCATTCCGGTGCCGGCGCCTCGATCCGATCGGGATCGAACAGCACGTGAACCGGGCCGAACCGTAGAATGCGTTCCATGATGAATACCATTGTCGCCCGGCCGGCCCTGGTCTGCCAGTGCAATTGCCGATCAATTCGTCGATGAACTCGTCGATCAATCTGCCGCGCTCGATCTGCCTGCTGCGGCTTTCCGCGCTGGGCGATGTCTGCCATTGCATCGCGACCGCGCGTGCCTTGCAGCAACGCTGGCCGGAAGCGAAGCTGACCTGGATTGTCGGCAAGTCCGAGCATCGGCTGGTGCGCGATCTGCCGGGTGTGGAGTTCATCGTGTTCGACAAGCGTGCCGGCTATCGTTCCTTTGCCGCGCTGCGGCGGGCGCTGGGCGGCCGGCGCTTCGATGTGCTGCTGCACGCCCAGGTCTCGCTGCGCGCCAACCTGCTGGCGCTGATGATTCGCGCTGATCGCCGGATCGGCTTCGACAGGGCACGCTCGCGAGAGGGGCATGGGCTGGTGGTCGGCGAGCGCATCCCCGCGGTTGCTTTTCAGCATCAGGCCCAGGCCCTGCGCGAGTTTGCCCGGGCGCTCGATGCCGATCCGGATGCGGTCGATCCAGCACCGCCGATCCGCCAGCAGGATCGCGCGTTTTCACTGGAGCATCAGCCGGAACCGGGCAGGGCGGTACTGATCAGCCCGTGCTCGTCGCATCCGGCGCGCAACTGGCCGGCCCGGCGTTATGCCGAAGCGGCCGATTGGGTGATCGAGAGCACCGGCCGGCCGGTGATCCTGGTCGGCGGCCCGTCAGAGTTTGAAATCGAAACCGGCAAGCGCATCGAGGCGGCGATGCGTTGCACGCCGCTCAACCTGATCGGTCGGGACACGCTGGGACAGGCGCTGGCGATGCTGGAGCGCGCCGCCTGCCTGATCGCCCCCGATTCCGGTCCGGTGCACTTCGCCGCCGCCCTCGGCACGCCGGTGGTCGGACTGTATGCCTCGACCTGGTCGCGCCGCTCCGGCCCGCTGGGCAGCTTGGAGCACTGCGTGGACCGATTCCCGGAAGCCTGCCGCCAATATCTGGGCCGCGAACCCGAACAAGTCCGCTGGGGCAAGCGCATCGAGGCGCCGGGCGTGATGGACCTGGTCGAGGTGGAAGCGGTTATCGAGCGGCTGGAGAAGGTTCTGACTTGATTTTCAACCGCAAATAAACGCAGGCGAAATTCAAAAGCGTGACACGAAGAACACGAAGAAGGGCACGAAGATCACAAAGAATAAAAATTGTAGGGTGGATAAGCGAAGCGCATCCACCAAGCTTGCATCGATACGGCGGATGCGCTGGCGCTTATCCGCCCTATCTGTCTGGAAAAATCCCTCTCGTTTTTTCTTCGTGGTCTTCGTGCCGTCTTCGTGCTCTTCGTGTCACGCTTTCAGGTTTTCGTGCTCAACAAGCCCTGGCCACGGCCGCAATTCAATAATCCGCGTAGCTTTTTTCTTCGAGGATGGTCGAGCCGAGCTGCTCGTTGATCTCGCGCTTGATCGCGGCGCGGCGGTCGTTGGTCTTGTAGACGCTGCGGGCCAGTTCGACGAAGCGGTCGCCGAAATTCTGGTGGCGTTCGCAGTCGCGGATTTCGTCCTCGATCGCCCAGAGCTGCTCGTTGATGGCCCTGAGCTCGGCTCTCAGGCGTGTGATCTCCTGCGTTTCGCCGGCTTCGCTGTGCCACAGTCCGGTCAGCAGGTCATGCTCGCGCTCGACGTTGGCGCGCTTGTGCGGATCTGCGATGCGGTCGGTCTTGATCTCGAGGATCGAGAGCTTGTCGAGCAGCTCGCCGGGTGAAATCGGAACGGAAATGGGTCTGGTCATGGTGTTCACATTGTCGGCGGCCTGGGCAGGGTGCCGCGGCCGCGTTTTCCTGTTGTTTCAGTGCTGACGGCTCGCGACCCGGGCACTGCGGCCCGGGTCTCGATCTGTCCGGAGAGGGCCTCAGCCGTTCTGGTCGACGTCCTTCATGCTCAGCCGGATGCGGCCCTGCTTGTCGACTTCCAGTACCTTGACCCGCACCTTCTGGCCTTCGGACAGCTCATCGGTGACGTTTTCGACACGCTGGTCGGAGATCTGCGAGATATGGACCAGGCCGTCCTTGCCCGGCAGGATCTGGACAAAGGCGCCGAAGTTCATGATCTTGGCAACCGTGCCCTCGTAGATCTTGCCCACTTCGACATCGGCCGTAATCTGCTCGATCTGGCGGCGCGCCTCATCCGCAGCTTCCTTGTTGGCCGAGGCGATCGTGATGGTGCCGTCGTCGGCAATGTCGATGGTGGTGCCGGTTTGCTCGGTGATCTGGCGGATGGTCGAGCCACCCTTGCCGATCACGTCGCGGATCTTGTCCGGATGGACCCGCATCGTGAACAGGCGCGGTGCGTACTGGCTCATTTCCGATCGCGGCGTGTCGAGGACCTTGGCCATTTCGCCCAGAATGTGGGTGCGGCCAGCGCGCGCCTGCTCCAGCGCGGCGTGCATGATTTCGCGCGTGATGCCGTCGATCTTGATATCCATCTGCAGCGCGGACACGCCTTCGGCGGTACCGGCCACCTTGAAGTCCATGTCGCCGAGGTGGTCCTCGTCACCGAGAATGTCGGACAGCACGGCAAACTTGTCGCCTTCCTTGATCAGGCCCATGGCGATACCGGCCACCGGCGCCTTGACCGGTACGCCGGCATCCATCAGCGCCAGCGAGGTGCCGCAGACCGTCGCCATCGAGCTGGAGCCGTTGGATTCGGTAATTTCCGAGACCACGCGCAGCACGTAGGGGAAATCTTCCTGATTCGGGACCACGGCCATCACGCCGCGCTTGGCCAGACGGCCGTGGCCGATCTCGCGCCGCTTGGGCCCCAGCATGAAGCTTGTCTCCCCGACGCAGAACGGCGGGAAGTTGTAGTGCAGCATGAACGGTTCCTTGTACTCGCCCTCGATCGCGTCGATGATCTGCGCGTCGCGACCGGTGCCCAGCGTGGCCACGACCATGGCCTGGGTTTCGCCGCGGGTGAAGATGGCAGAACCGTGGGTGCGCGGCAGGGTGCCGACTTCGATATGGATCGGGCGCACCGTGGTCAGGTCACGCCCGTCGATACGCGGCTTGCCTTCCAGGATCTGGTTGCGCACGAATTTCTTTTCCATGTCGCCGAACGCGGACTTGACATCGTCCACGCTCCAGGCGGCTTCCTCGCCCTCGGGGACGAGTTGTTCGACCAGCGCCTTGCGCGCCTTCGACAGCGCTTCGTGCCGTTGGCCCTTGTCGGTCAGCTGGTAAGCCTGCTGCAATCCTTGCAGTGCCAGTTCCTCGACTTTCTCGGCCAGGCCCTCGGGCTTGGCCGGGGGCTGCCAGTCCCATTTCGGCTTGCCGGCCTCGGCGACCAGTTCGTTGATCGCGGCGATGGCCGTCTGCATCTGTTCATGGCCGAAGTTGACTGCACCGAGCATTTCCTCTTCGGTCAGCAGGTCGGCTTCCGATTCGACCATCAGCACGGCTTTCTCGGTGCCGGCGACGATGAGGTCAAGACGTGAGTCTTCAAGTCGGCTGGCGCTCGGGTTGAGTACGTATTCGCCGTTGATGAAGCCGATGCGGGCGCCGCCGATCGGGCCCTGGAACGGGCAGCCGGAAAGCGCCAGCGCAGCCGAAGCGCCGAGCATGGCCGGGATGTCGCCGTCGACTTCAGGGTTCAGGCTCATCACCGTGGCGATGACCTGGACTTCGTTCATGAAGCTCTTGGGGAACAGCGGCCGGATCGGGCGGTCGATCAGGCGCGAGGTCAGCGTTTCCTTTTCGGTCGGGCGGCCTTCGCGCTTGAAGAACCCGCCGGGGATCTTGCCGGCGGAATAGAATTTTTCCTGGTAGTTGACGGTCAGCGGAAAGAACGGCTGACCGGGCTTGGCATCGGGCCGGGCTACGGCAGTGACCAGAACGATCGTATCGCCCATGGTCACCAGCACCGCGCCGGTGGCCTGGCGAGCCAGGTGGCCTGTTTCCAGGGTTACGGTGTGCTCACCGTACTGAAAGGATTTCGAAACTTTGTTGAACACTTGACGGTTACTCCATTTACAGGATTCAGGAAGGACGGGATTTGCGGACACGCGCAGGCACGCAGCCGGCCCGGTTCGAGCTGGCCGCGACTGCAAAGTCTTGATGTTTGTGCGGGACGCCCGCCCCGGGGATCAGCAACGGGGCGGGTATCTGCAGTCGTACGCGGACAGCTCTCGGGAACCGGCTCAGCGGCGCAAGCCGAGGCGTTGCACGATATCGCGGTAGCGCTGCACATCCTTCTTGCGGACGTAGTCGAGCAGCGAGCGACGCTGGTTGACCAGCTTGATCAGGCCGCGGCGGGAATGATGGTCCTTCTTGTGCTGCTGGAAGTGACCGGTCAGGTGCTGAATGCGCGCGGTCAGCAGCGCGATCTGCACTTCCGGCGAACCCGTATCACCGCTGGCGAGCTGGTGTTCCGAAACGACTTGCTGTTTCTGTTCTGCGCTCAGGGACATTTGCTTGAAATCTCCGGATTTCGATATGTTGAAGGTCCGGCGACCGGGCTTTTCCAGAAAACCCCCTCGTCAGAAGAGTCTGCTCGAAGGCGGCTTTATGCAAAAGCCCCGATCACCATTTAATCAAGCTTGTAATTATAGCCTGAAAGTGTGGTTGTCAACAAGAGGGCGGGGCCGGAGATTTTCCTGCCGGCCGGATCAGTCGTTGAGCACGATCACATCGACCCGGCGGTTGCGGGCGCGGCCCTGCTCGGTCTGGTTGCTGGCGATCGGGAACTCCTGACCCATGCCCACGGCATTCATCCGGTTCGCCGGAATCCCCAGATCGATCAATGCGTTGCGCACCGAGTCGGCGCGCTGCTGGCTGAGCCTGAGGTTGAGGGCGGCCGGACCGGTGGAATCGGTGTGCCCTTCGATCCGGATCTGCTTGTCCGGCTCGCTTTCCAGCAGTTCGATCACGTCACGCAGGCTTTGCTCGGCAGTCGGAGCCAGCTCGGCCTGGCCGACCTCGAACAGCACATCGCCCAGCGTGATGACCACGCCGCGATCGGTCTGGCGATATTCCATGTATTCCAGCCGGCGTTGCAGGCTCTCGGCGGTCTGCGAGGCCAGTTCGGCTTCGCGTCGCGCCAGATCGATTTCGGTCGACTGCGCTTCGGCCAGGCGACGTGCCTGCGCTGCTTCCTCGCGCGCCCGTTCGGCATCCTCGGCGGCGCGCCCGCGGCGTTCCTCGGCGCTCATGGCCTGTTCGCGAGCGCGTTGCATTTCTTCCAGCGTGGCGACCGATTCGGTGAATGCCTGCTCGGCGGCCCGCCGGGCCTGCGCGGCCTCCAGCCGGCTGGCCTCGACCAACAGCTCATTGCGTTGCCGCTCGATGGCGTCCAGACGCTGCCGGGCCTGCTCCGCGAACGCGGCCGCACGCGTGATTTCCAGTTGCTTGCGGGCCAGCCAGATATTCTGGCTGCGCTGTTCGCCGGACAGATTTTCGGCCGCCGCCCGACGAAGCGCGGCACGTGATTCGGCCAGCTCGCGTGGGGCCATGGCAACGATGTCGGCGTCTTCTTCCAGCACCTGCAGATCGGCGCGCAGGTTGTCCAGTACGCCGGTCGGTGGGGGCGGGGCGGCACAGCCGGCCAGTACGGTCAGCGTGATCAGCAGCGGCAGCAGAAAAATCATGGGGCGCATCACTGGTCACCCCCGACCGACTCCAGCGGACCGATGGCATCGCCGAACTCGCGCGTCAGGTCCCGGTGCAGCCGGCGCAGCTCGGCCTGTTTGCGCTCGAGATCGCTGCGCGTGCGTGCGCCTTCTGCGCGCACGATTGCAAGCCGGGCCTGAAGCGCGGCGCGCTCGGACAGGAAAGCCGGCGATTCATCGCCGCGTTCTTCCAGTGCAGCAGCCGCGCGCCGGCGCAGGTTCAGCGCTTCGTCCAGCTCCAGCGGTGCGTGGTCGCGCGCACCCGCGCGTATCGCCAGCTCGATGGTGTCGTCGGCTTCCAGCAGCACCGAAGGATCGGCCTTGGGTGTCGCGCAGCCGGCCAGGATCAGCAGCAGGATGATGGCGGGGAAAAGAAATTTCATATCAATTACGGGTCTCAATCGGCGTCTGCCTGATTTTCCGGGGCGGCGTCCGTGAATTCCTGAAGGCCTTCCAGGTGCTTGCAAATGCGCACGATATTCGGCCAGCCGCCCTCGTCACATTTGAATCTTCGGGCATTATAAACCTGCGGCACAAGATAGCAGTCGGCCAGTGTCGGCTGGTCACCGTGACAGCACAGGCCGGTGAGCTCGCTGCTGGCCAGCAGCTCCTCGAAGGCGTCCAGCCCGACCGCGACCCAGTGCCGGTACCAGGCCGATTTCTTTTGCTCGTCAAGCCCCAGGGTCTCGGTCAGGTATTTCAGTACCCGCAGGTTGTTGACCGGGTGCGTGTCGCAACCGATTACCGCCGACAGCGCGCGGACCCGGGCACGCCCGGCCGGATCGACGGGCAGCAGCGGCGGTTCGGGCCAGACTTCATCGATGTATTCCAGAATGGCCGGCGACTGGGTCAGCACCCGGTCGCCGTGGACCAGCGTCGGCAACTGGGCCTGCGGATTGAGCCGGCGATATTCCTCGGCAAACTGCTGGCCGCCGTCGCGCACCAGGTGGATGTATTCCATCCGGCAATCCAGCCGCTTGAGATTCAGCGCGATGCGCACGCGGTAACTGGCCGACGAACGCCAGTAGCTGTAGAGGGTCAGTTCGCTGGAGGTCATGGCATTCGAGCAGTTCAGCATACGTTGATGGTAAGGCAGGACAGTCTGCCGGATTGTGGAACCGCGCTGTCGCGCAGTTTCTTGAATTTTGATTCAGGAATATGGTAAAAAACTTGCGGCTGTTTTCACCGGGGAGAAGGAAGCGGGTATGCGGACCTTGACGTCATCGGTTTTCTTGACAATTGTTCTTCTGGCGTCCGCATCCGCGGCCGCAGACGGGTTTTCACTGGACTTCGAGCGGGCACGGGCGGCATTGAACGGTGCAGCCGAAGATATCAGCTACCTGGAGAGGTGCGCTGAAGAGCAAAGCGTATGCAGCCTGGCTGCAGCCACCGCGCACCATTTGGGCGGTCAAACCGGGGTTGCGATTCACTATTTGCGTCTTGCGCTGGCCCAGGGGAAGGAAATTGCCGCATCCGGTCTGGCCTTTGCAAACCTGGAGGCAGGCGATCCTCTCGAAGCATATGCCTGGGCGCAGTTGGCGCTTACGCTGGACTTCCCGTCAGGGGAGCCCACGCGCCGGCAATTGCTGCAGAACAAGAATGCCATTCTTGCGGCCAGGGCTTTGGCGGCATTGGATGAGGACCGTCACGATCAGGCCGATCAGCGAGCCCGGGAGCTGCTGGCCGAATGGAACGAAGTGTTGTCGGGCAGCGGTGCCCGAAGATTCGATCCCGATGCCTGGCAGCGGAAGGTCAGGATCACCAGGCAGGTGCGGCCGCGCTATCCACGCCGATTTGCACAGCGCGGAACGGAGGGCATTGTAGAGGTACATGCGCGAATTTCAGCCTCGGGTGAGGTGATCGAGGTGCTGCCGGTCTATTTCACGCACCGCGAGTTTGCGCGCGAAGCAGAGCGGGCCTTTCGGCGGTGGAAGTTCGAGATCCGGGAGGGAGTAGAGGCAAGTCCGGTTGAAGTGACCATGAGGATTGACTTCATGCTGAATCGGCGCTGAAGCCGCATGGCCCACTAGTCCGGTCTCAGCTTGACGGAAAGTTTCTCGATCAGCCTGTCCAGCAGCCGGTTTTCCTCCTCGCTCAGCAAGGCTTTCAGGCTGCGTTCGAACTCCAGCGCCTCCGGCACGATGCGGTCGTGAATGCGCCGTCCTTCCGTGCTCAGGCGCAGATGACGTTCGCGCCGGTCGGCGTGGTTGTGTTCGCGCTCGACCAAGCCGCGTTCCAGCAGGCGGCGCACGGCGCGGCTGATGGCGACCTTGTCCATGGCCGAGCGCTGGGCGACTTCGGTCGCCGAAACCCCCGGAAAGCGGCCCAGGATGGCAATGACCCGCCATTCGGTCACGCTCAGTCCGTAGCGATCGCGGTAGCGCTCGGCGATCGCCTGGCTGATGCGGTTGGACAGCACCGACAGGCGGTAGGGCAGAAAATGCTCCAGGTCCAGCGCGTTCATGGCGGCTTCCCTTGAATTTAGTTGCAAATGTAACTAATATGGAGGCCAATGTCACGACCGCGGCTGCGCGGTCCCGAACCCGATTTTCAAGGAGACCTGTCATGGCCGAGACCCGACCGAACCCGCTGGGAGTGCAGCAGTTCGAGGTGATCGAATTCGCCTCGCCCGAGCCTGAAAAGCTGCACAAGCTGTTTGAGAGCCTGGGCTTTACCGCGGTGGCAAGGCATCGGGAACTGCCGGTAACCCTGTATCGCCAGGGCGGCATCGACTTGATGGTCAACGAGACGCCGGATTCGTTTGCCAGCGAGTTTGCCGCCGCGCACGGGCCTTGCTGCACCGGCTTCGGCATTCGCGTGTCCGATCCGGAAGATGCCTACGAAAGGATCCTGGCCAACGGCGGCGAGGATTTCGATGCCGATCCGGATCGGCTGCCGCTGGATTGTCCGCGCATTACCGGCATCGGCGGCAGCGTGCTGTACCTGACCGCCGGCCGCAAGGATATCGAGCAGCAGTTCGAGTTCATCGATGGCGTGGACCCCAACCCGAAGGGCGTCGGCCTGACCTATGTCGATCACCTGACCCACAACGTCTACAACGGCAACATGGGCCAGTGGGCCGGGTTCTACGAAAAGCTGTTCGGTTTCTTCGAGGTCAAGTACTTCGACATCAAGGGCCAGCAGACGGGGCTTCGCTCCAAGGCCATGACGGCGCCGAACGGCGCGATCTCGATCCCGATCAACGAATCGGAGAATCCGAAGAGCCAGATCAACGAGTACCTGGATGAATACAAGGGTGAAGGCGTGCAGCACATCGCGCTGTACACCGACAGTATCTATGAAACCGTCGAGCAGCTTCATGCCAACGGCATCCAGTTCCTGGACACGCCGGGTACCTACTACGAGGTCATCGACCAGCGCATCCCCGACCACGGCGAGGATGTGGCGCGCATGCGCAGGAACAAGATCCTGATCGATGCCGATCGCAACGACCCGGACAAGCAGTTGCTACAGATCTTCACCCAGACCAACATCGGCCCGATCTTCTTCGAGATCATCCAGCGCAAGGGCAACGAAGGTTTCGGCGAAGGCAACTTCCAGGCCCTGTTCGAGGCCATCGAGCGCGATCAGCAAAAGCGTGGCGTTTTGTAAAGGCGAGCCACAGATTACACAGATTTACACAGATTTGAAGAGGCATGATCGCTTGGGATAACTCTATTTTGGTCCCTGTTTGCATGGTGAAATCGAGTGTTTAACCCGGCTTGGCATTTCGACTTGTCCATAAAAGTATTCATCTGTGTAAATCTGTGTAATCTGTGGCTGGCTTTTCAGGCTTTTCAAGGAATTCTGGCAACATGAAAAAGTGGATCACCCACCCCAAGGTCGAAGGCCGGGCATCGCGCCAGGCGCATTGCGATCTGCCGGAAGGTACGTATGAGCGCGAGCTGGGCAAGGAAGGCTTTTTCGGGCCGGCCGCGCACATGCACCATGCCCATCCGCCCACCGGCTGGAGTTCGTTCGAAGGCCCGCTGAAGCCGCGGGCTTTCGATGCCACGAAACTGTCCGGGGGTATTTTCTCGCCGTGGCAGGCGATCGAGTTGCTGCACAACGCGCATTGCCGGGTGCGCTTCTGGAATGCCCCCGGCGGCATGAATCACCTGGCGCGCAACTCCGACGGCGATGAGTTGCTGTTCATTCATGCCGGCGCCGGCGAGCTTTACTGCGACTATGGCCGGATGGAGTTCCGCGAAGGCGACTACATCATGCTGCCGCGCGGCACCATGTGGCGACTGGCCAGTGACGCGCCGATCAAGGCATTGCTGATAGAGGCCACCAATTCAAGCTACATGCTGCCGGAGAAAGGCCTGGTCGGGCCGCATGCAATCTTCGACCCGGCGATGCTGGACACGCCGAAGATCGACGAGGCCTTCCGTGCCCAGCAGGGCGAGGACGAGTGGCAGGTAGTGGTCAAGCGGCGCAACGCGCTGACCACGATTACCTATCCGTTCAACCCGCTGGACGCGGTCGGCTGGCATGGCGACCTGATGCCGGTCAAGATCAACTGGCGCGACATCCGGCCGCTGATGAGCCACCGCTACCATCTGCCGCCGTCAGCCCACACCACTTTCATCGCCAACCGCTTTGTCGTCTGCACCTTCGTGCCGCGGCCGTTCGAGACCGATCCGGATGCGCTCAAGGTTCCGTTCTTCCACAACAACGACGATTACGACGAGCTGATCTTCTACCACGCCGGCAACTTCTTCTCGCGCGACAACATCCATCCGGGCATGATGACCCTGCACCCGTGCGGCTTCACCCACGGCCCGCATCCCAAGGCATTGCAGAACGCATTCAAGCCGAAAAGCGATGCCACCGAGGAAGTCGCGGTGATGATCGACACCCGCGATGCGCTGGAAGTCACCGGCGAGGCCGAGCGCGTGGAGTGGGCCGAATACGTCGATAGCTGGAAAGGTTAGTCGAATCAGCGCAGACTTAGGCGTTGCCGAATCCCCGCCGGTGTGCGGGGCGAGAGCGCGATCAGGTTCAGCGCCGGTCGGGTGAAATCGAAATCCATCAGTGATTGCCGCTGCGCATCCCAGGAATAGCAGCGATAGTCCAGAGACTTCAGCAGCGGCAGAAATTCATCGTGGTGGTTGAACTCCACGATCAGCATCGGGGCGCACCGCTCCAGCGTCTGCCTGGAACCCTGCAGGACCGCGGCCTCGGACCCTTCGACATCGATCTTGATGACATCCGGTGACAGCTGGAAATCATCCAGCCGCCGCACCTGCACCGCAAGGCGGCGAAACCGGATTTCCTGCCGGCGGCCGGAGTGCCGGTAGACGTTTTCCCGGACGTGATCCTGCTCGAATTCGGACCGGCGCAGGCTGGCCAGTGCGTCATGCCGGATGTGTTCGTGGACGGGGATGAAAAGTTCGCTGCGGGTATCGTGCTCGCCCAGTGCGACCGGCTCGAAGCGGAAACGGTCACGGTAGCGACGGGCCAGAAACCGCAGCGCAAGGTGGTGATCCGTATTCGGTTCGAAGGCGGTGATCGCGGCATCCGGTGCTTGCGCGAGCATGGCAATGGCTGCCTCTCCATGGTGCGCGCCGACATCGGCAATGCGCAGCTCCAGCCCGGCCAGTGCGGCGAACACGCGAAGATCCTGCTCGTGGGTGATTCCGGCCAGGCTGTGTCGGATGGCTGCCTGCAGGTTCATCAGCCGGGCCGGCAGCAGGCGGTGCAGCAGGCGCGAGAAGCTTGCACGCATCCCGGCCATGTTCGTTCAGTCCGATGCGCCGCGTCGGAATTGCCGGCTCTGGCGCTTGATCAGCGCCAGGCTCATTCGGTAGGGCAGCTTCCGTGCAAGCATGGCGGCGAAGCGGTTCCAGGCACCGGGCAGCAGCATCACCGGGCTGTTGCGGCGGCCGAACTGCGCCAGGCTGATTGCCACCACGCGGTCGGCATTCATCCACATGAAACCGGGGATGCTGGATACCAGGTCGCGCGTGCCGACCACGTCGTGGAATTCAGAGTAGGTAAAGCCGGGGCACAGCGCCTGGAAGCTCAACCCGGACTCTGCATTTTCCAGCGCCAGCGCCTCGGTGAAGCTGATCATCCAGGCCTTGACCGCGCCGTACAGCGTATGTCCGGGCGCGCCGGGGACGACGCCGGCCAGCGAAGCCACGTTGATGACCCCGCCGCGGCCGCGCGTGCGCATGCCCGGCAGCAGCCGGTGGGTCAGCTCGGCAACCGCGGTGACCATGACCTGCAGGAACTGCTGCTGCGATTCCCAGTCGGTGGCGTGGTAGAGGCCTGCGACGCCGTAACCGGCATTGTTGACCAGCAAGTCCACCTGCAGCCCGGCATCCTCGACCTGGCGGCAGATGGTTTCGGGTGCGGCCGGGTCGGCCAGGTCGGCGACCACGACCAGGCATTGGCAGCCGTGCTTGTCTTTCAGCTCGGCACCGAGCTGTTCCAGCCGCTCGCGCCGGCGCGCCGTGAGCACCAGGTCATGGCCGCCGGCGGCGAGCTGGCGGG
>SR_TP_S13solDRAFT_1000154_pt1 | contig 35412 bp, 37 predicted proteins | sample SodReaTP_S13sol_FD_11159 | JGI IMG/M metagenome (IMG submission 11159)
TGCGAAGCAGGAACCCACCGAGGCGACCGGCGCCGGCTTGATGCCGGCACCGGCGCGGTAGGAATCCTCGTCCTTCAGGGCGAGGAGGATGTCAACCACGATGCGAGACCGCCGACAGAACTTGTCACTGTATATAAATACAGTAATCTATAGCCGGGCTGAGTAGTAAGGAGGATCTATGACAGGGAATCGCCCCAGACCCCCGACGCACGACCGGACCCACCTGCTGGAGACGCAATCGCAGCCGCGGCATAATTCTTGGCAGGCAGACACCCCTGTATTCAGTGCGCTGCGGCACCCGGCTCCGCCCGGAGGGCTGCTTCGCTTGTTCCAGGACATCAACCAGCACAGGGAGGATTGACTCGTGCCCCGTCAACGTCGTTTCGTCGTCGCTCTCGCCAGCCTGACCGCCACCCTATTACTGCTCGCCGGTTGCGCCACCCCCTCATCTAATGAGCGTGCGAGCGCCGCAAGCGAACCCGTTACCGAATACCGGACACTCGACGGCACCCCCTTGTCGAAAGACGAATATGAGCACTACGCGCTGACCGGGGAATGGCCCGGAGGCCGCTATGTTGGAGGCTTGCCTCTCCATGTGGTGACCCGATCCCATGTGATAACGGCTGCCGGAGACCGCGACCTCGTGCTGCGGCACTACGAGCAGTTGATTGCGGCTGGGGCGGACGCCAATGCGCGTGATGAGGCCGGCCGCACCCCGCTCCACTGGCTGCTCCAAAGCCCGGAGCGTTTCATGCCAGTGGCCGAGGCGGCACAGTTGCTGATCGATGCCGGCGCCGACGTCAACGCCGCGACCGATGGCGGCTGGCTCCCCCTGCACTTCGCAGCCAGATACCAGACCGACAGATACAACGCGCAGGAGGCCATCACCGTTCTTTTGGAGGCTGGCGCCGATGTCAACGCCACCACCGCAGAGGGCAACACCCCGCTCATCATCGCAGCGGGCAGCCGACAGTTAATTCGAGCACACCCCAATCGCGGCGTGGCCGCGCTGATCGAGGCAGGCGCTGACGTGAATTACGCCGGCGCGGAGCGCACAGCGCTGGTTGCTGCCCTGCACGCCGGGAATGCCGGCATTGTCCGCCAGCTCCTCGCTGCTGGCGCTGACCCCAGGCGATCCGGCACGGGCGGCGAGACGGCCTATGATGTGGTCACGGCTATCCTCGTCCGCGCCGAAGAAGCAGCCGCTTCCGGGCAACCGATAACGGTCGGACTGCGGAACCGTGTCCGCGCCGCCGAGGCGGTATTTGGGGCCACAGGCCGTTAATCCATCGGGGTCAGAAATTCATGCAGGCGCTCCTCGAAATGGAGCGTCTGCTGCCCCCGGGGCACCCGGGTGCGGTGGCGGACCACCCGGCACGCCGGCACGTCCTCGGGGAAATGCAGCATGGGGGTGCGCAGGTGGTACAGGCGGGCCCCCATCATCATCACCGCCTGCCCCTTGTCCATCGCCCTGAGTTGATCCGGCGTGACCCGGTATTCCTCGACTTCGCGCCACGACTCGCCCATGCCGCCTGCATCAGAGTGGCTCGACTGGGGTGTGGTCCGCAGGAACTGGGCGCTCTCGCCCTGGTTGGCCGACACCGACACCGTTCGCTGGTAGCGCCGTGTCTTGCCCAGAATCTCCGCCGCATCCTCCGTGGAATCCTTCGTGCCGAACTTAAAGAGGATCTTGTTCCAGGTGTTCTGGACCACGATGTCGGCGAAATCAGGGCTGACCCGGTTCAGCTGGGAGAATGACTGGAAGGCCGGCACCAGGGCGATCCCGGCCGACCGCGCCTGCTCAAACAGCCTGGCCACACCCTCCATCACATAGGCGCCCATCTCATCGAGCAGGCCGATGAATGGCGGGTTCGGTCGCTCCCGCTTGGGCAGGTCCTGGATATGTGCGACTGCGGACCGGAGGTCCGAGACGATCATCTTCCCGAGATTGAGCGCAGCAGCATCCTTGCCCATGGGGGGCAACGAGACATACAGCATGTGCCCACGACGGATGATCTCGGTGAGCACAATCTCCGGCGCGTAGACGTTGAACACCCGGCCGAACTTGCCCTGGGCGAACAGCGCGATTCGTCCGGCCATGCCGCCCAACACCTGCTTCAGGCGGTTGAGGTCGATACGCGTGCCCTCTTTCGAGCGCGAGCGGAACTGATCGAGAAAGATCGACAACGCCCGTCGCTCGGGCCCCTGGGGCGTCATCCGCTCCAACTGCTCCAGCGCCTTGTCCGACTGCAGGAGGATGGACAGGTCGCCGAAGTGATACCGCTGGTTGGCGGCCTGCAAGGCGGCGATGATGACGGTCAGCGCGTGGTTGGCGCTCTGGCGGTAGAAATCCGCTCCCGGGTTGGTCTCGGCCGAGGGAATGAGGTTCATCAACCGGGAGGCCACCTCATCCGGGTCCCCGTGGAGGATCGGGTTGTAGGTGTTGGCGTTGTCAGGATCCGAGACATCGATGATGTACAGCTCATCCTCACGCCCCAGCAGGCGGCACATGTAGGCGAGATGGTCACGGGTATCGCGGTCGATCTTCGCATCAATGAACAGCCAGCCGCCCCCACGGGCTGTCTGCTGCCAGAGCAGATATTCCCCCAACGTGGTCTTGCCGACACCGGACTGACCGATGATGGCCGTGTGCCGGACGCCCAGATCGTCCGGCAGGTCCACCGGGCGGTTTCGGTCCGTCGTCAGCCCGACGCGCAGGCCGCCCTGGCCCATGCAGACCGGCGGGGGAACATCGGAGGGGATAACGAACCCTTCCCGGGGCTCTGTATCGAAGCGATCCAACATCGCCCTGGCACGGCGCCAGGCCAGCGCTCCGGCCCCACCGGCCGCCAGCACACCCGCGGGCCATGCGGGCAAAAGACCCGCTGCCCAGGGCGTGGCCATGCCGGCCGCCGAGGCCAGTGCCGAGAGCGCCAGTGCATCACGTCGTCCAGCGAACATGGCGCGCCCTACCAGGCCTGCGGATCGTGAAAACCGCTCGGCAACTTCTCCTGCCAGAAGAAGCCATCACCATCGCGCACCGGTTCCGCCTGTTCATGCGGGAGCAGCCGGCCACCGCGACGACCCCTGTCTCCGTCAACCCAGAGCACGAAGCGGAAATACTCCGTGAACGAATCCCCGTCCACGGTGTTGATGGTGATCCGGCCGATGTAATCGGTGTCCCGTCCCGGGCTGATTGCCCCATCCGGGTCACGCTGGCCATAGACATGCGACACGGTCTGTCCGCCCCCGATCCGGTCCGTACCACTGCCATCCCCCCAGTCGATCACGACATGGGCAATGGTCTTGGTGCGGTGCACACCGTGCTCGAAGACCTCGTAGTCCTGCGCGATGCGAAGCGTAGCCTCGGTGCCGGGGTATCCGTTGTTGGGCTCGAGCCGGAACGGCGCCCGGCCGGCATCCTGCGTCACCGCAAGCCCTCGGCCCTGCTCGCTCATTGTCTCCGCGCTCTTCCGGGCCTGCTCCAGGGGAGTGCCGGCCACCGGAAAAGCCATGCCAACCAACAGAAGACCGGCGATAGCCAAGCCCAAAGTCTGGCGAATCATTGCGCCCATACCCGCTCGAACTCTCTGCGCGCTTCCTCGGAGAGCGTGTCCACGTAGTCGGAAAGGTCCATGCGGCCCAGGTCCAGCGCCATGAACTCCTCCAGCGTGAAACCGCTGCAGTCCGGGTCGTATTGCCGGTTGTAGGTCGTGCGCGCACGGGAGACGCAACTGCCCAACACCCGCACCATGCAGGGCCGGTATCGATCCTGCGAGTACGTGTACCAGGGCTTGGCGGTGAGCTGGACCTCGATGGTGGCCCGATACCGACAGTTCTCCTCATCGCATGACCCCACCAGCGTCACCGGGGGTTCGTCGTTGATGCGGTGCTCCAGGTCCTGGACAGGGTCCGGCACATCCAATTCCTGCCAACCTCCGGCATCGCAATCGGAGAGGGCGCCGACGCACATCCGAAGCCGAGGCTCAGCCGTCTCTGCATCCGGGTCATGGACATAGGCCTGGAAATGCACGTTGTTGTGCGCCCAGGTGAACTGGTCCCAGCCAGGCTCTGGAAAGCGCAAGGGCCATTCCATGTCCACCGGAATTCTGAGCTGCCCACCGGTTCCGGCCGGCCAGGCATGGACCTCGTATTCGCAGCCGCCATCCTCGAAACAGCCGCCCTGGAGCACCGTGTAGCGGTTCAAGGCACGCAACCCATGGTCTTCGGCGGGCACGCGATGCACCTCCCACGCCGGCACATAGTCATACTGCGGATGCGATGGTGGCGGCCCACACTCTTCCGAATCGCACACAGCAACGAAGACATCCGGCGCGCTCGGGCAGTCCTGCCCCGACACAGCGGCCTCGGCACGCACCTCCGGATCGGCACACGCTTCTCGCCACTGCCAGAACCGAACATTGTTGCCATTGACGACCACGGCATCCGTCCACGCGCCCTCACCGTAGAAATCGAACACCGCGTTTCCGGTCTCGGCCCCGCCAGCACTCGTGGCCGCCAGTTCTGCCAGTTGCTCCCGGCCCTGCTCCTGGATCAACCGGGCGAGGATCGAGTCGAACTCGCACCAACGCTGGTAGCGGTCCACCTGAATCTGAGTGTTGGCAAGCGTGTCGGGGCGAGACCAATGACTGCAGATCTGCCGGGCATTGCTCATGCTGCCCCTGGCCGGTGAGTTGGGCAGCATCGTCGCGTAGCTCAAACAGAACGTGTTATCCGTGTCCACGGACCCGGGCGTGACTTGGACGGCACGATCACCCAGACGGGCCGCTGCAAGCTGTACATCATCCTGGTCGCAGTAGCCGAACGAGGCGCCGACCTCCACATCACCAGGATCTGACTGACAACAGCGCATTGATGACACCGCTTCGGAAATGGTGCTGCCAATGGCACCGGCCACTGCACCCCCGAACCATCCGCCGAAAAAGGAGCTAACTGCTGTCGCCACGGCCGCGTATGTATCAACGACCGTCCTGAAATTGCTGGTGATGTTCCGGCATTCCCGCTCCTCGCCCGAGAAGATTCGGAACTGGCCGTCCTCCCAACTCCCGTGCTCCGCAACCTGGTCCATCAGCCCGGCCGCGGCCAGCGCCTTGTCGAAGGCGCCCTCACCATCGGGCACCTTGGGGACGATCTCCCCATCCGAGGGCGGACAGTCCCCATCCCGAACGCACCGATAGGTCTGGCGCTGGGTCACGCAAAGGCCATCCAGTGTGTCGGTGCAGGCGAAGTCGATGACGGTGCAGTCGGGATCGTCCAGACAGCGCGGCGTCTCTCCCACGTAGCACCGGCGGGTCTCCGCCACCCGACCATCCCCCAGGTCCTCCGCCTCCAGGACCGGCCCGCAGCCGAAATCCGTGCTTCCATCGCACACGGCATCGGTGGTTATCCACTCCTCCGTCCAGGCGATGGGAAGACGCTCCGCGTACTCCCCGAAGTCCGGGAACACCTGGTTGTCGGTGCCCGCCAAGCGCCACTCCGAGGATGCCTCCATCGCCTGCAGGTCGCAGGTTTCGCTCTGCGGCTCGCCGTAGCAAACGTAGGTATGCTGGTACTCCCAACAGCCCCTGGCCACGACCCGACCGTTGATCTCCCGGGGCTCATCATCAATGCACTCCTCGGAAGCCAGGTAGCACTCCACGAAGTCCTCGGGATTGAGCTCGGAGGCCGCAGCCCCGCCGGCGACCATGAAGGCGATCAGGCTGATCACGCCACCGGATCGGATATCCATGGTCAATCGCCCTCCGTATCAATGGCATCGGGGGAGCGGACCTCCAGGGCTTCACAGTCATCCACCCAGTACTCGTTGTAGATCGGCGCCGCCTCTTCGTACTCATAAGTCGTCGTGGGTTGATCCGGGTATCGCCGGTAGTAAATGGTGCACTCACCCGCGCCGCAGGCTTGTCGGATGTAGTAACCATCAGGCGCGCCAGGCAGTAGATCCGGGTGGTGCCAGGGCAGGTCCAGGGAGTATTCGAAAATGAAGGAGCCGCGCCAGCCGGCACCGTCCTGGTTGAACTGGTATTCCAGGCAGTTGTGCGGATGGGAACAACTGGAGCAGACGAAACGACGGTAGAGGAAGCCGTCAATTGCGGTCCATTGATACACGACCTCGCCGGGCGTGCAGGCCTCCACACCATCCTGCTCCACCATAAGAGACCGGCCGCAGGTAATCTCCGCGCTTTCGCGCTCCACCTCACAGGTCTGGGCATCGGGCGCACAGGTCACAAGCTGGGTCGGAATCTCCGTCTCGCATTCCTCGATATCGACCACCTCCGATTCACAGGCAGCCTCCGGGTCGTCAGGATCGAAGAAGTGAATGGTGCGGGGATCACCCGGCAGGCACGAGACGGGCATCTCACCCTCGGAGAAGAGATGATCGGTCTGCTCCCCGAAGCAGTCGCCGAGGATGCCCCCTTCGCTCTCGCCCGTCTGAAAATCGTCCGATCCGCGAAGGTCCGAAATGCCGTGAAGGGGGTGGCCGTCGTCACCCTGGAACCGCTCATCGGCTTGGTGGCGCATGTCCTCGTCACCGAACGCATCCGTGCTGGTCTCCACCATCCGCAGTCGACAAATCCCGCTTTCACAGGCCGCACTGACCTCGAATCGCGCTGCCAACGGCGCCCCCTGGAAGGTGACTTCCCCGGCCGGCGGCACGTTTTGGGGCGCGGTGAAGGCGTCGTCACAGGAGGCCCCCCGGGTGAGCGCATCACAGACAGCGACGTGGAGCAGATCGAGTTCACCCTGGTCGGTCGTGGCACAGGCATCGACCTCGAAACGGACACCGCCGATCGTGAAACGTGCGCCATCCCTGCAGGGGAACCGCCCCTCCAGGTCCCGGGTAACGCGCATGTCAACTGCGCCTCCGGGGCTGCCGCCCACATTCACCCCGTCGAGACCCAAGACATCCTCCAGGGTCTGCTGTCCCTCGGCGGGGTTGAAGCTGGATGCCCCCGCTCCCCCGGCCACACGACCGGCGCGCTCGGCATCGGCAAGCAGGGTGACCGGGACCAAAAGCCCGAGACCGACAAACAATGCGCTGACCGGAAACTTCAACGCGCCTCCTCCAGATGTTCCGTGGGCATGCCTTCCGGGCCGACAGCAGGGCCCCAGGGCGTGTCATAGACGTCCAGCTCGCTGTCCTGATAGCGTTCACGAAGGCGCTCGGCGTTCCGTTCCGCCAGCTCTTCGGCAAGCGAATCCCATTGGGATTTGGTGAGCTCACGCTGCTCGGGCATCGCCTGCCCACCCTGCGAGCGCAGTGCTTCGATGAACGGGGATGCGAAGGGGGCGCCCTGATCCCGAAAGGCCTCCAGCGCGTATAGGGTCGTGACTGACCCCGACACCTTCCAGTAACTCCCCTCGGGGCGTGACGGGCAGCCGTCGTAGGCATACTCTCGTCCCGCCAGCTCTGCCTTGCGGGGCACGGCACGCGGGCAAATGCCCTCCTCCGGCTCACGCGCCAGCACGATCGTCGGGACATGCTCGATGGAGTAGGCATCGAACAGTCTTGGGTCGATCTGCACGGGCGCGGTCAGCCCCCCGGGTTGGAGCACCTCCAGCAGACGATCCATGATGAAACTTCGGATGTCCGTGCCCTGCTCAATGCCACGGAACACCAGCTCGCCGCCCGCTCGTGCGGCATCCAGTGCATAGGCACGCAGCAGGCTGTCCGGCATGGAAAACGAGACGAATACATAGAGGCGGCTCTCGGGCTCGAGACCCAAAGCCTCCCGGAGCGCCGCCCACTCTGCGGCCAGTCGGGGATCGGCAATCCCCGATGGCGTCGGCCCCTCCAGCGATTGGCTCATCATCCGCTCTGCGGCCTGCTCCCCGGCATCGACTGGGGTTCCGGGGACGGCAGCCGACGAGAGCATCAACAACACGGTCAGCGTTATAGCGCGCAGCATTGCTTCCCCACCCAGATCAGAAATGCGGAATCGGTTCGCACGGAGGTATTCGCCGGTGGCGCCAGGCCCCAGCGAAACTCGGACTGTCCCAGGACGGCGGTCTCGTTGCTCGCCACCGGAGCGATGGGGTCGATCCTGTACTGGCTGCGAATCCAGTTGGGCAGCCAGGTGGAGCTGCACTGTGCCCATGGGCCGATGGTGGCGAGCAAACCGGCCATGCGCGTCTTGCGCTGCATGTACTTGCCGAGCACATGCAGGTTGCCACCCTGTGGCGAGCTGTGGTGCGGGCTGCTTCCAGTCAGCGGGTAAACCACCCCCTGGCTGCCCTGGCACCAGAACTGGCTGTCCAACGGACGGCCGGCGGCCGAGGCAACGGCATCCGGGGTACAGGAGAGGATGCCCGCCGTGTTGGCAAAGAGGGCCGCTTCCGGAAAGGCCACCGACGACCAGGTGTCGTCCTGCCACGCATCGTCCACCTCGGTCAGATCCGCCAGGTTGAACCCGGAGGTGTTCAGACACCCCAGCGTGCTCATCATGTCGAGGACAGAGAAGAGCGGGTAGACGTACCAGTGCACCTGCATGCGGGTCACACTGCCCCGATCACCGCCTGAGCCGTAGGACTGGTTTGAGGTCTGCTGTTCATACCCCGAGAGCACCTGCTCCCCGCCCAGGGTGGAGAGGCAGCCCGGGGTCCGGGCAATCTCGGCCACATAGGTTGGCTCCCAGTAAGTCATCCCGATACCCGGTGTTGGCACACCCATGGGCCCCGGGCACATGCACACCGGGTCCATGTTCATCAAAGGCGGATTCGAGCCGCCCCCCACGGACATTCCGGCCACGGTAACCGGGAACATGTTGTTCCAGTTCGGATCGGAGACCGGGTCGAACACGGTCCCCCGACAGGCAGCCGAACCGGACAGTGGGCTGGCGGCTGCAGAGGCCGGAAGGAGCAACATGGAAAGCAGGAGAAGGGAGAGCAGGCGGATCATGGCAGGTACTCCTCGACTTCGGAGGGCAGCCAGGGCCGGGAGAACTGAGTGACTCGGATGCGTAGCGGATCGTCGGGGTGAACCCCTGCCAGGGCGGGAACATGTGTAATGCCCAGGCGCTCGAAGTGCCACGCCTGCGCCCGGTACGCGGGAGTCCCCCAATCCCGGGCCACCCGCTGCGGGTCACCCCGGGTCAACACCGGAACAACCCGGTGGCCATGCCGACTCACAACGGCTTCCGCCATCTCCCGCTGGTCCTCGTCATCCCCGTCGAACACGAGAAGCCACGTCCGAGGTGGCGCCGTCTCCAGGGGGTTCACCCGGGTGCCCGCCTCGACCAGCACCTCCCAGCGGTACGTGCCGTCCGGTTGCCGGGCCAGATGCTCGATGGGTTCTTCCGCTACGATGGATGGGTCGACGCGGCGGGTTTCGGTTTCCCGGGCTGCCGGCACTCGCCATCCATCCAACGTCCTTGTGAAATCCGCGGCCCCATCCCGAAGCTCATCGCGGATGCCCGACCAGTCGACGCCGCTCGCCTCCGCGACGATGGCCAACCGCATGTCCGGCTCCGCCACCGGCCAGACAGGCCCGACGGCACCCAGATCGCCCCCACCGTCATGACTGGCCAGGACCGGGCTCGTCATGACTGCCAGAACTAACGAAAAATAACTATACTGCGCTACGATTTTCATGTTTAAGGCTGGCAAGACGCCGGTACACGCTGCGTGCCGCAAGCCCGGTGACCTCCGCGACCTCCTCGACGGTCAGCCCATCGCTCAGGAGGGTGACCAGGTGCGCGTAGCCGACCTTGGCGGACTTCCGGGGTGGCAGATCGATACAATGCGCGGTGAACGCGTCCCATTCGGGCTCGTCAGCAAGTCCGTCCGGAGCCGGGTCATCGGATGTGAGAAACTCGATGGCCGGGGCAGGCTCCACCGGCAGGTCGTCGTAGGAGACGGCCGCGGGCTCCCGGGGTTCCGCTCCAGCCCTGGACAGGGTCACGGGGAGCACGACATGGCGACGCCACTCGCTTGCGGCGAGGAACGCGCACCGGTGGGCATAGGCGAGAATCTCGCCACGACTGCGGCCCGGGTCGTACTCCCGCTCCAGCCAGGAAAGCAGCACCTGTTGCCGAAGGTCCTGCCGCCAGGCGGCCGGGATGACCAGCCGGTTGATGACCGAGCCGATCAACCTGTCCATGATGTCCGGCTCGTCGGACGCGAGGAACTCATAGAGGTTAGGCATGGCGAAGTACAAGGGCTCTAATCCGTTTTTCGATGTATTGGCGCGGTCCGCCAGTTGGGTGCGCCTCAGTGTCCCGGTGCAGCGCGGCCGCAGCCTCCCGTCGCAAAGCACGAGCGACCTGGGGCGGCGGCTTATGGCCTTGCGCGACGACTACGGCATGACCCTGAACCAGATCGCCGACCTGCTTCGGAAGCAGCTGGGCATCACCGTTTCCGGGCCGACTGTTCACGGCTGGATGCACGGAGTGCAGCCGCGCAAAATCCCTGTGGAGGATCTGGAACGGGCCATCGACACGATCATGGCCGAGCACGATGCCGTCGAGGGCGGCGCGTGGGTGCCGGGCGAGGAAGTCCGCGCCACGGTCGAGCGCTGGCAAGAGCACCTCACCCCCCGCCAGATTGCGGTGGCCGCCGACGAGGCCGTCACCACCGTCCGCAGTTGGGGTTCGGGCCGTCATCGCGTACTCCGTAGAAAATGGGATCGCGTGGTATCCCGGGTGGAGGACGTCATAAAAATGCTCCCCGAGCAGACGCGTTAACCGTCGCTGGCTATCCCGGCCATCGGGGGCGTTGGTGCCGTGCGGGACGCTTCACAGCGGGCATCCGCACCCCGCTCATCCCGTCTGGTCTCCCTGGACCGCGCCCGCTCATGACGCCTGAACTCACGGTCCCGATCCAGCGCCACGGCGAGTAACCGCTCGATCAACTCCGAGCGGTCAATGACTGAGCCGTAAGTGGCGTGATACAACTCCCGATAGGCTTCCAGCCGCTCCAGCAACGACTCCCGCAACGAGTGGGAGACATTGCGCTTCGGGTCCTGTTGCACCTTTCCGATCAGCATGTGTCCTCTCCGGTCTGAGGTGTGGGCTCAAGTGTGCCTTCGTTCTCAATGCCGGGGTGGACCTCTCTGTGAAAATTGTTATCTGGTATATTTTTATGTAATCATTTGTTATGTGATCTAGCATGACATAGGCAGATGACATTCACCGCCGCTTAAGCAGGACGTTAGACAGTCGCATGGCCTGATATGACCTCAAGCGGACGGGGAATCCAACGCGATATTGGGGAAGTAAAGAGGAAGTTAATGATGGGTAAGCAGGGTGCCGACGAGGACCGTGGCGAGATCGTGGAGAAGGTTATCGCCGCTGGCGAGAAGAAGCGCACCGGCGGGCCTGGCACCAGCCAGCGCGGCACCACCAAGGGCGCGCGGACGGAGCTGGTCAGGATCGGCCCGGAGACACCTGGCTACAAGCTGTTGCTGATATTCCAGACGGCTGCCGAACATTCCATGACCCTCAATGAGGTGGCCGAGGCAACTGGTGTGGCGCCCAGCACGTTAAGCCACCTGCGGACGGGCCGACGGCTGGCGACGCACCTGGACCGGGAGATCATGGTTCGGATCGCGGAGTGGCTGGAGGTGCCGGTGCTCTCCGCGTTGATCCTCGCCGAACAGGTCACCCTGAAGGATTTTTATGTGGGCCAGAGCCGCGTGGATCGTGATATCCGACGTGCTCTGCGTTATATCCGCGATGATCCCAAGTGGTGCGGGCTCATGCCGCGCGAGCTTGAGCATGCCTCGGATGACATGAAGCTGTGGACGATTTGGTGCTACGAACATGCCACCGGCGCACGACTGCTCAACGGCGGGGTGAACTATCAGGCCCTGCTCGACGAGATGGAGCAGTACCGGGAGGAATGCCCCGCCCAGTCAGAGCAGGACCGATAACAGGCGCGCTCACCCATCATGCCGGGCCGGCCCGTCTTCGGGCCGACCGCGTGGTTCTGCGCCCATCCCGCCCACCTCCCTGCAATCGCCCTGATTTGATTATTTAACCCCGAGACCCTCCCTCGTTGGTCTTGCTGAAAACCGTCGCCTCGTCTCTTTGCCCCCACCCATGGTCCACCGCCGTGCGCAGCCTCCCGGCGGCTGTCATCGCCGACGGGACGGTTTTCGTTCCGGGAACTGTTGGGTTCGGGGAAGCCTTGGCCAGGGCAGCGCCACACCCGTTCACCGGCCCGATTCATCCTTCGGTTGGATGGCGTGCCGGAGCGCGGAATCGTGTTGCGCAAGGCCCCGGACAGCCTGGTTCAGCCGCTTGAGCTGCGCGATCAGCCGCGCGCGCTGCTCGATCAACTGACGCGCCTGCCGGATCGCCTGCCGTGCTTCTGGAGGGATGTGCCGGGCCCGCGCCGCCGCACCCGGCCGCCGGATGCGCGTCGCATACCAGGTGGGCGGCGCCTTCCGGTCCTGGACGTTGCGGTTCACCCACTTGACCCAGACCGGATGCGGGCAACCGAGACAGTCCCGCCCGCAGCGCTCCAGATGCAGCAGCACGGCACCGTGAGCCTTGGGCTGCGCGGTACGGATGAGGCGCTGGAGCGCAAGCAATCGAGCGTTGTAATGGGCCATGGCCGCCTGAATCCGCGCCACGGTCCGTGCTGCCGCAGCGTCTCCCTCGCGTACCAATACGGCGGGATCAACCGTTCTACGGGTGGAGTCCGGGGCCACCCTTCCAGGCCCGCCACCGGATTGCGCTTCGCGGTGAACCCCATTGGGTTCTGCCCAGCCTTGCGCGGTCTGTCCCGGTGGGTGTTCCGGCCCCGTTGCGTCTTCGGTGCTCATCGCGGATGCCGCTCCAGAAAATCCCGGCAGGCGCCGAAATCCTCCCGCACCCGCTGGGGCAGGCGTTTGCCGTGCCGACGGGCTGCCGCCTCAGCGGCCGCGATCATCCTTTCGGTCGGAGCGGAGCGCCGTTTGCGCCCGCCAAGGTGCTTGTCGAGGAACGCCTTGCAGGCCTCGAACGAATCCAGGGCATCCCCCAGGGGCACGCCGTCCTCCTCGCTGATCCGCTCGGCCAGCGCCCGCATCTTGGCTGTTGGCGGCGCCGGTTGCTTCAGAGTCTCGTCGAGGAAGGCACGGCAGACATCGAAGCGCTCCTCGATCCCTTCCGGCAGGGTCAACCCCCGGCTGGCGGCGATTTTCCTGGCGGCGGAGAGCATGTTGGCGGTGGGCGGGTTGGTGGTGGTGTTCCCGGCATCAGGGTTGGCGTTCATGGTCTCGATAACCTCCTTGATGTGGCGTTGGATGACTTCGCCCTGCTCGGCGATAAAGGCGTCCCGGGCAGCCCGTGCCCGGGCGTCGGTGGGGCTGCTGGCGACCGCGTCCAGGGCGCGCTCCCAGCGGGCGGTGACGCGCACGTCTGCAAGCCCCCGGGGGATGTGCTCGATGACCTGAAAGCCGCGCTCGGTGGCGCGCAGCTTGGCGCTCCTGCCTCGCCCGGCCCGATGGATGTACTCGCGCGCAAGCAACGTCTCGATGACCGTGTTCCGCGTGGCCGGCGTGCCGATGCCGGAGACGGCCCGCAGTACCTGGGCATCCTCCCCGGAGGCGGCGCGTCCGGCGTTGCGCATCGCCCCGAGTAGCGTGTCCTCGGTGAACGGTGCGGGCGGACGGGTACGGTTCCGGGTGGCAATGACCTGCTCGATGGGCACAGTCGTGCCCGTCTGAAGGGTGGGGAGCGGTGGCTCGGGCGGGCAGACCTCCAGCGCCCCCTTCCAGCCCGCCTCCCGGAGCCGGGCGTGCGTGGCCGCGAACCGGGCGGGCCGGCGGTCCAGCGGATCGGTGGTGCCCACCTCAGCCTCCACCGCGAGCGTGTCCAGCAGGGCGGGCGGATGCAGCGCGACGACGAGCGCGCGCGCCACCTCCAGGTACACCGCACGCTCCCCGGCGGACCATTCATCCCAGGCGGGGCGCTTTCCGGTGGGGATGATCCCGTGGTGCTCCATCGGCCTGCGCGTGAAGCACCGGGGTGGCGAGGCCAGCGGTTCGCGGACGTGCTGGTCGATCATCCGCCTGGCCGGGGCGGAAAGAGGCTCGAGGTCCGCGCAGCAGACGAGCATCGCCTTCAGGTCGGCGGGGTTGTACAGGCTTTCCGGCAGATGCCCGTGCTCGGTGCGGGGATAGGTGAGATAGCCGTTCAGCCGCAGCCGGTCGGCCAGCTTGAGCGTCTCACCGGCGCTCATGCCCTGCTCCCGGGCCAGGGTGCGCTGGAGTGTGGTGAGACTGTGGGGCAGGGGCGGATGGCGCGTTGCCTGTCCCGTTTCCGCCCGGGTGATCGTGGCGTGTCCAGCCGTTTCCACGCAATCGCGGAACCGTGCCATGGCTTTCCCATCCAGGAAAAGCGGGCGTCCGTCATCCTCGATGCGCACCCCGTCCCGGGGCTCCACCGGACGCGCCGGGGCATAGGGCAGTTCCACCCCGGCCAGGGTGAGCTGCAGGCTGTAGTGGTCCGTGGGCCGGAACGCGGCAATGGCTCGATCGCGCTCCACCACCATCGCCAGCGTGGCCGATTGCACGCGGCCAACGCTCACCACGCCGGCACGCCCCCGCCCCCGGGCCAGCACCGGCCCCATGAGTCCGCGCCGGGCGGCAGCGGTGTAGGCCCGGACCAGGAGCTGCCAGAGCCAGTCGGCGCGCTGGCGGGCCTGCTGCGCGCGCCAGAGCGGGCGGTGCCTGTCCCCGTCCAGCAGATTGCCCGCGGCCCGCCGGATGTCGGCAGGCTCCAGGGAGCCGGCCAGCCAGAGCCGCTTCACGGGGCCCCGGTAGCCGCTCCAGGCGAGAATCTCCCGGCCGATGGCCTCGCCCTCACGGTCCGGGTCGGTGGCCAGCCAGACCTCCTCGGCCCCACGCAGGGCCTGCCGAATGCCCGGCAGCAGCTTCCGTCCCCGCTCCGAGGGCTGGAGAAACCCCTTTGGCGCCCCCTTGAGTTCCGGCAGGGGGAGCAGTGTCGCGGGGTCGTTCCAGCTTGCGTGCTCGATGAGCCCGGCAGGCTCCACGGCCGAGAACAAGTGCCCGGCCGCCCAGACCAGGACCATTTCCCGCCCTTTCCACCGACCCTGGAAACGTCCGCGGGCCGGTGCCAGGCCAAGCCCGTGTGCGATCCGTTCGCCCTGCTCCCGTTTTTCGCATAGCAGCACAGTTACCATCACTTAAACCTGTCGTCTGGTATTCTGGTATAGAATACAAACAGGTATGGACACGACGTTAGCGCGTATGGAACTTGCCTTGATCTTTCTTGAAGTTCTTATGTTTGTCGTCTAGTATATTTTGATAATGGCTGTAGCCGTGAACAGCCTGTTCCTCCTCTCTCACTCCCCCGCGCCCGGCGGGGTTCGCGGCACCGGGCACGAACACGAGCCAGCAGGCCCCGGGCGCAGGGGTGGGGAACTATGGAGACGGAGACGCTCTACGGCACGGTGGATCAGGTCCGCTACTTCGGGGAGAACGGCTTCCACGTTCTGTCCGTGGCCATGGCGGAAACGGAAACGGTGGCCACGGTGGTGGGGTTCGCCCCGGCCGTGCACGCGGGCGAGCGGATCACCGCATCGGGCCGCTGGGCGGAGCACCCGCGCTTCGGCCGCCAGTTCAAGGCCGCCGCCCTGGCGCCCGAACCACCCGATGATCTCGACGGCCTGCGCGCCTACCTGGCCGGGGGCGCGGTCAAGGGAATCGGTGAGCGCATGGCCGAACGGCTAATCCGCTATTTCGGCGCGGAGACCCGGGATGCGCTGGGCAATGCACAGGCCCTGGTACTGGTGCCCGGGATAGGCGAGAAGAAGGCAGGCACCATCAGTGCGGCGTGGCGCGAGGCGCAGGAATCCCGCGAGGCGATGATCTTCCTTCAGGGGCAGGGACTCGGACCGGCCCGCGCACGCGCCGTATGGCGGCTGCACGGCTTTGAAACCGTGGAGCGGGTCCGGGCCAACCCCTACCGCGCACTCATGCCCGTGCGGGGTGTCGGCTTCCAGGTGGCGGACGCCATTGCCCGCAATGTGGGCTTCGACCGGGGCCATCCGGACCGCATTTACGCCGGGCTGCGCTTCGTGGTGGACCAGCGCGCTCAGGCCGGCCATACCGTCGGCACCAGGCCGGACATCCTCGATCCCGCCACGCGGCTGCTCGGTCTCCCGCAGGCGCGCATCGCCCCGCGACTGGATCGGCTCATCAACAGCGGGCGTCTGGAGGACGGCGGGGACGACCGCGTGGGCCTGCCCTGGCTGCTGGCGGCCGAGGCGGTGGTGGCCGACCGTCTTGCCCAGATGGCCACTACCCCGGCCCACGACGCAGCACCCACGGTGCCGGAACGCAATGCCGCCGACGGGGTGCCGCTGACCACGGAGCAGCGGGAGGCGCTACGCCTGTTACTGGGGAGCCAGGTCGGGGTGCTGACCGGCGGTCCGGGCGTGGGAAAGACCACGGTGACCCGTGCGCTCACCGATCTGCTCGGAAGGATGGGACTGGATGTGGTGCTGTGCGCCCCCACCGGCCGCGCCGCACGCCGGCTTGCCGAGGCCACGGGACGGACGGCCAGCACCATTCATCGGTTGTTGGGCGCGAGTCCGGATGGGTTCGAGCACAACGCCGATAACCCGCTAGTAGCCGGAGCGGTCATCGTGGACGAGGTCTCGATGGTGGACGTGGCGCTGATGCGCCACTTGCTGGAGGCGCTGCCCGAGGGCTGCCGGCTCATCTTGGTCGGGGACCCGGATCAGCTGCCGGCGGTGGGCCCCGGAAATGTGCTTCGAGACATCATCCGCGCCCGCAGGATTCCGGTCGCCCGGTTGACCCGGATTCATCGCCAGGGGCGGGACTCCCAGATCATCGTCCAGGCCCACCGCATTAACGAGGGCCAGGTGCCCGAGGACGGCGGTGACTTCGGGGTCCGCATGGCCGAGACCACACCCGATGCCATGGCGGCGGAGGTCGTTCGCATCGCGACCCGGGAACTGCCGGCCCAGGGCTTCGATCCGCTGCGGGGTGTCCAGGTCCTGACCCCGATGCACAAGGGCCCGCTGGGCACCGTGGCGCTGAATGACGCGCTGCGCGACGTCCTCCAGCCCGCAGCCAGGAAGGGCGGCAAGGTGGGCAGCCGGCGCTGGTCAGTCGGTGACAAGGTGGTGCAGACCGTGAACGACTATGCGCTGGGCGTGTTCAACGGCGAGCTGGGCTTCGTCACTCGGGTGGACGAGGAGGCGGGGCAGCTCACGGTGGCGTTCGACAGTGCGGAGGTGGAGGTGGACGCCGAGGCGGCCGGGAACCTGCGGCTCGCCTACGCGTTGACCGGCCACAAGGCCCAGGGCAGCGAGTTCGGGGCCGTGGTCATCCCCGTCACCTGCGCCCATTGGCATATGTTGGAGCGCCAATGGCTATACACAGCGGTCACCCGCGGAAAGCAGCGGGTGATCCTCGTGGCCGAGCCACGGGCACTCTCCCGGGCAGCACGGCACCTGTCGGGGCGGCGGCGCGCGACCACCCTCGCCGAGCGACTGCTCCGGTCCGTTGAGGCCTCGAACACCGGATGAGCGCGACGGCAACACAAACCCAGCGGGCTGCATGGCCGCAACGGCTTGCCCCGTTGCTGGTGCTGATCGGCGCCATCGCGCTGCTTCAGGCACACGCCATCGTGTTCTGGATGGAGCATGTCGGCCCCACGGGGTGGGCGTGGTCGATTCTGCTGGAGGCCGTGGCGCTATGGCTCTGGTATCAGCCCGCGCTCGGCAAGCGACTGCTCGGACTGGTGGCGAGCGTCCTGGTGCTGCTCGGCCCGGTCCACCACGTCTCGGAGCCCCTGATCGAGGAGGTCTGGCTGGCGCCGCACAGGGATGCCAGCCAGGCGGCGCAGATCGAGCAGCTACGACAAGAGCAGTCGCGACTGGAGGCCAATCTCGCCACCTTCCGGGCCAACTCCGAGGAGCGCACCGGCTGGCTGCCCGCAATCCAGCAGACCGAACAGCGGCTCGGGGAAGTGAACACCAGCCTGGTCGACCTGCTAGCAGAACCTCCAGCCGGCGGGCTCGCCTGGCGCCAGCAGGCCGTGATCCTCATGCAGGCCACGGCCCTGGTGCTGTTCCAGGTGACGGCGATCCTGGCCATCACCACCCTCTCCCGACAGGCGGACGGCGCCGCACGAAGGCCTGCCCGGACCGTCGCTGTCGAGGCGCATGCCGAGCCATCGCAGGATGGTGCCGCCCCTGAGCCCGGCGAAAACACCATGGCTGTATCCGAACCACCCAGCCAGGGATTGGAACCAGAGACGGACGATCCCTACCGCAAAGGCGCATTCAGCGGTGAGGCCATCCGCGCACTCTGCGAGGCGCTGGACCGGCATCTGGCGGATGAGGGGATCAGCCAGGCCGAGTTCGCGCGCCGTCACCGGGTCGCCCCCAGAGACCTCTCCTTCCTCCGAAACCACGAGAACCGCGCACGCCAAGGCAAGCGAACCGTGTCCACGGAGGCGCTGCATCGCCTTCGGGACATCCTGCCTGACCCCAGGCATCCGGCCTAGAACGCTCCCGGGTAGGACCGGGGGCGGTACTGGTTCGCGGAATCCCCTTGGGCCATCGGCTCTGGCAAAGTACATTGTATACATCCGCAGCCAGCACATCAGGGACATGGCCACCACCAAGACCGCAACCGTCACGTTCCGGATCGATCCCGCCTTGCAGCAGGACATCGCGCGGGAGCGCTACGACAGCATCCTCAACAAGACGCCGATTTCCTACAAGGCCAACCGCAAGATCGGCGGCGACGCGCCTTCGGCCTACATCCCGCGCATCCAGAGCGAAAAGCAGGTGGGGCTGGCAGACGAGGCCATGGACGCCCTGCTCGCCAGCCATGCTCTGGAACCGGCCCTGCTGCGCAGCGATGACTTCGACCGCTTTATCGAGGACCGCCGCCGTCGCCTGCTGCGGCTGATCGAGCGCGCCATGGGCAAGCAGATCATGTTGTCCGAGGAACCGGAAGAATACGACATCACCGAGGCGGAGCAGTTTGCCGAGTAAAGCGTCGCCAAAAACCGGCGCCCGAATAGTATTGCTGCGCCAAAGGCCGATCAAACATTGAGAACTCTCATATGCTGAAGCGCATCAAGATCTCCGGCTACAAATCACTCAGAAACGTTGAGGTCGAGTTGCAGCCGCTCTCGGTTCTGTTTGGCCCCAATGGCGCAGGCAAGAGCAACTTCCTCGATGCGCTGCAGTTGTTGTCGAAGCTGGCGACGTCCAGAACCCTGAAGGATGCCTTTGAGCCGCCCTATCGCGGCAAGCCTTTGGAGTCGTTTTCTTTTGGACCGGAAGGAATGAGGGGGCTGCTTGCTTCGGAGCGGCAGAGCTTCAGCATTGAAGTGGATGTTGAGCTTTCTCCGGCGGTCATCGAAGCCGTCAATCGGCAAATCCGGGAAATGAAGCGCACCTCGCCTGAAGACGAAGAAAAGGATGTTTCGGCGTCCAAGAAGCTTGCCAGGGTGACGGAAAAAGCGCTTCGCTATCGGATTGAAGTTGAGATTCTTCCCAAGAGCGGCCTCTTGCGGGTATCGGACGAGTATTTGACGGCACTCAACCGCAAAGGCGAGCCCACCGGCAAGCGTAAACCTTTCCTTGAGCGGGTTGGAAAACGCCTGCATTTGCGCATGGAAGGCCAGGCGCATCCCACCTATTACGAGCGGCATCTGGATCACAGCATTCTGTCCCTGCCGAACTATCCGCCGCACTATCCCCACCTGGTGGCCATGCGGCGGGAGCTGGAGAGCTGGTTCTTCTTCTACTTCGAGCCGAGAGAGCGCATGCGGGCGGCCGGCCCGGTCAAAGAGGTCCGACATATCGGCCTGATGGGCGAGGAGCTGGCAGCGTTTCTCAACACGCTCAAGGCGGTGGATCTGCCCCAATTCAAGGCTGTGGAGAAAGCCTTGAGGACCATTCTGCCCAACGTTGAGGGTATCGATGTCGAGGTCGATGAGCTGGGGGAAGTGGAGTTGAAACTGCGGGAAAATGGCGTGCCGATTCCGGCGCGGCTGCTCTCCGAAGGGACCTTGCGGGTGCTTGGCCTGCTTGCGCTGGCGGGCGCCAAGGAGCAGCCTTCTCTGATTGGTTTTGAAGAGCCGGAAAACGGTATTCATCCTCGCCGCATTGAACTGGTGGCGGAACTGCTCAAGACCCGCGCCTCCCTTGGGGAGACGCAATATATCGTGACCACGCACTCCCCGCTGCTGCCGGACCTCATGCCGGATGATTCCCTGTTCGTGTGCAGGCGATCATCCGAGGGTGAAACGATGATCGAGCCGTTCTCCGCCTGGGGCCCGCTTGGCAAGAAGGCTGAAATTGACAGCTCGCTGATGGAAGAAGGGGAGGAAGGCCTCACGGTCTCCGAGCGGCTGCTGCGGGGGGATTTTGATGCGTAGGATCGCGCTGTTTGTGGAGGACTATGCCCATCAGCAGTTTCTTGGCGCGCTGCTTCAGCGGTTGGCAGAGGAAAACGGCATAGCGGTGGGGCTTGACTGGCGAAATGCCCGGCGTGGACATGGCGCGGTGGTCAGGGAGTTCAAGCAATACCTGCGTGATGTTCAGAGGCAAGGTGATGAGCAGCCCGATCTGATTGTTGCTGCCACCGACGCCAACTGCATAGGGCTGCGTGAACGAATGAACGCATTGCGTGGTGTCGCCCAGCATACCGACTTGCGCATCGTGTTTGCCGTGCCAGACCCACATATCGAGCGCTGGCTGCTGGTTGACTCGGGAGCTTTCAGGAACGTTTTCGGCCGTGGTTGCAATGCGCCGGATCACAAATGCGAGCGTGCGCGTTACAAGAAGATGCTGATTGACGCCATCCGGGAGAGTGGCATTACGCCCAGCCTGGGTGGTATTGAATATGCCGAGGATATTGTGAAGGAAATGGATCTGGGTCAGGCAGCGCGTAACGACGCTTCTCTGCAACGGTTGCTCGATGATCTCAATGCGGTGTTCCGGGAGTGGCGGCAATGAACGATAAGAAACTTGAAACCCGCATTCGGGATCTGATTCTCGCCACAGTGCCGGAGGACGGCAGCACGATGGGCAACGTCAGCCTGTTCCGCGAAGTACGGCAGGCCTTGGAGGCCGAGGGGCGGGAGTACAATGAGGCGGCCGTCAATGCGGTGCGCGAGCAGTTGGTTGCCGAAGGCGTGCTGGGCAAGGGGCGGGGCCGGGGTGGCTCGGTGTATCGCAAGGCATCAGCCGCGGAGGCCGGCGCGGAATCCCTCCGCGCAGCGGAAACGGCCCGCAGCAGCCAGACGCCAGCTGCATCGGCCGCCCCGTCGGGCTCCGGCAATGGCCAGTACGGCAGCTATCACCATGCGGACGAGGCCACGCTGCGGCCCGATGTGGGGCTGCAGGATCAGTTTCATCAGGTGCGAAAGCCCAAGACCTATCGCTACGACTCCAGCCTGGCGCCGGAGCTGGTGTGGGACGAGAACGCGGAGCGGGAGTTCGCGGAATGGCTGCTCAATCTGGTGGTCGAGGCCGGGGAGAGAGGTGAAGACGTCGTCTTTGCCGAGCCGCAACGCTGGCAGGGCACGAATGAGCGGTTCCACTCCAGCCGCGAATGCGTGGCCCGGCTGAAGAGCCTGACGCGGCCCTTTCTCAACTGGGCGGGCAAGGCCGAGCGCCAGCAGATCAGCGTACCCACGGTGCCGCTGTTCGTGCACGAGCGCCACTCCACCCGCGCCATCCTGGAGAAGCTGCAGAGCTACAAGGCAGCCGGCCAAAACCTGGACCTTTTCGGCGATCCCGATGTGGACATTGCCGACAAGCTCGACGCCTACGAGCACAAAGGCCCCTGGACCAACCGCATGATCCTGGGCGACTCCCTGCAGGTAATGAACTCCCTGCTGGAGTACGAGGGCCTGGGTGGCCAGGTGCAGATGATCTACATCGACCCGCCCTACGGGGTGAAATTCGGCTCCAACTTCCAGCCCTTCGTGCGCAAGCGGGACGTCAAGCACGGCAAGGACGAGGAGATGATCCGCGAGCCCGAGATGGTCAAGGCCTACCGGGATACCTGGGAGCTGGGGCTGCATTCCTATCTGAGCTACCTGCGCGACCGGCTGCTGCTGGCGCGGGAGCTGTTGACCGAGAGCGGGAGTGTCTTTGTGCAGATTTCGGATGAGAATCTGCATCATGTGCGGGAAGTCCTGGATGAAGTCTTCGGGGCGAATAACTTTGTCGCGCTTATATCGTATGTCACGACCAGTGGATTTCCCGGGGCAACATTATCGCGCGCTGGCGATTACATTCTTTGGTATGGGAAGAACAAGGCGGTAATAAAATACAACCAGTTGTATGAAAGAAAGCGGTTGGGTGACGACTATGCGAGCGAATACAAATGGTTGAAGATGCCTGATGGGAGCACAAGGCCATTAACGAAGGAAGAACATGCAGGCCTTAAACCGCTTCCGGAAGGCAGCAAAGCATGGCGCTATGGACCGCTAACATCTTCCGGCTTTACAGAAGAAGGCTCAAGGCCGTTTGAGTTTGAAGGGAAAGAGTATAGCCCCGGCGCTAATAACCATTGGAAGGTGACTCGCCAAGGCTTACAGAACCTCGCCGACAAAGGCTTGCTAATTGCGAGAAAAAATAGCCTCGCGCGCTATATGTTCTTGGACGAATTCCCTGTGAAGCCAATTAATAATGTCTGGTTGGATACCAAATGGGGTTTTGACGCCGGTACTAAAGCATATGTTGTGCAGACCAACCAGAAAGTTATCCAGCGCTGCCTTCTGATGACCACCGATCCCGGCGACCTCGTCCTGGACCCTACCTGCGGCTCCGGCACCACCGCCTACGTCGCCGAACAGTGGGGCCGCCGCTGGATCACCTGCGACACCTCCCGCGTTCCGCTGGCGCTGGCCCGGCAGCGCCTGCTGACCGCCACCTTCCACTGGTACGAGCTAAAAGAGCCGCAGCGCGGCCCGGCCGGCGGCTTTGTCTATCAACGCAAGCAGAACCGCAAGGGCGAGGAAGTGGGCGGTTTGGTGCCGCGCATCACGCTCAAGTCCATCGCCAACAATGAAGAGCCGGAGATGGTCACGCTGGTGGACCGGCCGGAGGTGAACCGGAAGACGACCCGGGTCTGTGGGCCCTTCACCGTGGAGGCTACCATCCAGGCGGCCACGGTGCTGGATGAACAGGCCGCCGCGGCAACCGCCGAGACGCCGGCCAGCTACCAGAACCCCCGCGCCTATCTGGACCGGATGATCGAGGTGCTGCGCCGGGCGCATACCCTGCGCCTGCCCGGCAACCAGGCGCTGGCGCTGGAATCGGTGCGGCCAGTGGCCGATTGCGAATGGCTGCATGCGGAGGCGAAGACGGAGGCCAGTGAAAATGGTCAAGGGGGCCAGCGCGTGGCGGTGGCCTTCGGCCCGGAGGATGGCGCCATTCATTCGCAATTCGTCTATGAGGCCGCCCGTGAAGCGCACTTCCTCAAGTACGACCAGCTCTACCTGTTCGGCTTCGCCATTCAGGCCAAGGCGCGGGAGCTGGTGGAGGAGCGCGCCAAGCTGCGCATTCCAGTGACCTATGTCAGCGTTACCCCGGATGTGGTGATGGCGGATCTGCTCAAGACCAGCCGTACCGATCAGATCTTCTCGATCACCGGTCTGCCGGATGTCAGGCTCAAGCCCGCCGGCAAGCGCGAAGACGGGCAGCCGCTCTATCAGGCCGAGGTGCTGGGGCTGGATATCTTCAACCCGGCGGACCTGGAGACCCGCTCCATCGAGGCCGAAAACCTGCCCTGCTGGATGCTGGACACGGACTACAACGGCATGGTGTTCTGCGCCTCGCAGGTGTTCTTTCCCCGCACCGGGGCCTGGGACAACCTGAAGAAATCGCTGAAAGCTGAGTTCGACGACAGCGTGTGGGAGCACCTGGCCGGCACCGAGTCGGAGCCCTTCGTGCTGGGCGAACAGCGGCGCATCGCGGTGAAGGTGATCGACGAGCGGGGCAATGAGCTGATGGTGGTGCGGGAGCCGGAGGCATGAGCCAGCTGGAAAAGCTGCTCGCACAGGTGATCAGTGGCCGCGCCGACGCCAATATCGCGTTTGCCGACCTGTGTCGTTTACTGCACCGGCTGGGGTTTGCCGAGCGTACCCGGGGCAGTCATCATATCTTCAGCCGGGAAGGCATCGAGGAGCGCATCTCTGCAGGAGAGCGGTGCCAAGGCCAAGCCCTATCAGGTCAAACAGGTGCGGGCCGTGATCGTCAAATACGGCCTGGAGGTAAAGGAGTGATGCACAAGTACGAAATGATCATCTACTGGAGCGACGAGGATGGCGCGTTCGTCGTCGATGTGCCCGAGTTGCCCGGCTGTATGGCCCACGGCGATACCCGGGAAGAGGCGCTTCGGGCGGCCAACGAGGCGGTGGCGCTGTGGGTTGAAACGGCCCGTGAGGAAGGGCGTCCCGTCCCTGAGCCCAAGGGTAGGCGGTTGATGTATGCCTGAACCGAATCGCGTCTGCGGCATTTGCAAAACAGGCATGGTGGCCGACGGCAAGACCACGCTGACCCTGCAACGCGGGGAGACCACGGTGGTGATCAAGGATGTGCCGGCTCAGGTCTGCGCCCAGTGCGGGGAATACTATCTCTCTGAGGAGGTGACCGGCAAAGTGATGGCCATGGCCGAGGAGGCGGTGAGCAAGGGCACCGAAGTCGAGATCCTACGCTGGGCGGCCTGACTCATGCGTGAAGCTCACAAGGACATCGAACGCCCAGCCGGCCCGCTGGAGGTCAAATCGCCGATCATCAATTCCCCCTTCTACGCGCCCCGCTGCCATTGGCAGATTCGCAAGGGGGAGCCGCCGATCAAGGCGCAGGGGCGGCGGCCCGCGAGCTATTACTTTCGCGTGCCTGAGCACGCCCGGCGGGGGCGCCGGCAAGGCGGGGAACCGGATCTGTTTGGCGAGGCGGAGGTCGGCCAGGAAGAGGAGCTGGCGCTGGTCAACCTGTTGCGCCAGCGGGTGGCCGCCTGGCGCAAGGGTGAATTGACCGGACGGGAATACGATGGTGCCTCCAACGTCACCCGGGAACTGCTGAGCCTGTGGAACTCCGAAGAGCGGATGCAGCGCCTGTTTTTTGCGCAGATCGAGGCAGCGGAGACCATTATCTTCCTCAACGAGGCGGCTGCTCCGTACCGCAAGGACATTCCCAAGATCCCGGTCGACGAGCCCGGGACTGAAGCGAAGGAGAAGGGTTTCCAGGCCTTCACCCGCTATGCCTGCAAGATGGCCACTGGGACCGGCAAAACCACCGTCATGGGCATGCTGGCTGCGTGGTCGATCCTGAACCGAGTCGCAGCACCCACCGACGACCGGTTCACCGACACCGTGTTGATCGTCTGCCCCAACGTCACCATTCGTGAGCGATTGCAGGAGCTGGACCCGGCGCGAGGGGATCTAAGCCTGTACCGCACCCGCCAGCTCGTGCCGCCGCACCGCATGGAGGAGCTGCGGCGCGGTGAAGTGATGATTGCCAACTGGCATCGCCTGGCCAAGCAGGAGACCAACACCGTCAATGGCCAATCGGCAAAGGTGGTCAAGACGGGTGAAGCGGTGGAGGTGATCAAGAACGCGGGCAAGAAGAACGAAACACGGGAGATTCGCTACTTCGAGTCCGATGCGGCCTGGTTCAAGCGAATACGTCAGGAGCTCGGCTCCGGGCGCGGCAGAGCACCCCACTGGCTGGTGTTCAATGACGAAGCCCACCATGCCTATCGTAGAGGAGACCGGATCACCGACGAGGCCGACCTGGAAGAAGACAAGAAGCTTGCCGCGAAAAACGCCCGAGAGGCGACCATCTGGATCGAGGGGCTTGATCGAATCAACAAGCTGGCGGGCGGCAGGAAAAAGGGCATTCGCTTCTGCGTGGACCTGTCGGCCACACCGTTCTACATCCAGGGTTCGGGGAACGAGGTGGGGCGCCCATTCCCCTGGGTCGTGTCGGACTTCGGATTGCTTGATGCGATCGAATCCGGGTTGGTGAAAATCCCGCAACTCCCATCCAGAGACGCAACCGGTGCCGAGGAAGCGGCCTATTTCAACATCTGGCGTTGGGTGCAGCAGAAGGCGGCAGAGGATGGCTATGGCACCAACATTACGCCCGAAATCGTAATGACCTATGCCAGCGCCCCGATCAACCTCCTCGCACAAGAGTGGCACCAGCGATTCCGGGACTGGGAAAGCTACGCCAAAAGGCAGCATAAGCATCCGGTCCCGCCGGTATTCATCGTTGTCTGCCGTGATACCCGTGTAGCCAAAGCCGTCTATGACTGGCTGGCAAATGGCGAAGGTGGTCATGGAGATGCACCACCTTGGTTTCGCAACCAACCCGGCGAAGAAGTCACAGTACGCATCGACTCCCGGGTGGTTGAGGATATCGAGGAAGGTGGCACCAAAGACGAAACTCGCCGACTGCGTTTCATCCTGGATACCGTTGGCAAGGCAGAATGGCCCGGCGGCAAGGTGCCGGAAGAATGGTCGGAACTGGTGCGCAAGCACAATGAAAAGGTCGCCAGTGACGATAATGACGGCAGCTTGAAATGGGCTGACGAGCGGATTCCTCCCGGCCGGGACGTCCGCTGCATCGTATCGGTTTCCATGCTCGCGGAAGGCTGGGATGCCAATACCGTGACCCACATTGTTGGTCTGCGGCCATTTGGTTCCCAGTTGCTGTGTGAACAGGTAGTGGGGCGGGCCCTGCGCCGGCGCAGCTATGCCTTACTGGACGACGGCTCGGAGCAGTTTGCCGAGGAGACCGCCAAGGTATTTGGCGTGCCTTTTGAGTTGGTTCCGTTCAAGGTGCGGGAATCAAGAGACCCGGTTGATCAGCCGGAGCCGAACCACATTTATTCGGTGCCGGAAAAGGCGCAGTACGAAATCACCTTCCCGATCGTTGCCGGCTACCAGCAAAGTGGTCAGGTTGAGGTCACGGTAGATTGGACCCGAGTCTCCCAAGTGACCTTAGATCCAATGGAGATTCCTCAAACCGTTGAGCTCACCTCGCTGACCGCCCCCGAAGGCGGGTTATCCGCCTACGGCCCGGGCAGTCGTCCGAAGCTATCGCTGGATGAATGGCGCGCCCAGTTCCGCACGCAGCAGGTGGCATTCCGTCTGGCACGGGAGGTCTGTCGCCGCTGGCAGGAAGAAAACGGCGCTGATGCAGTTCCCGTAACGAATCTCTTTCAGAAAGTCCTGTTCGCAGCGCAGCGCTTTCTAGCCGATCCGACAAAGCTGGTACGGAAAGGAGACAGCCAGGCATGCGACCTGCTGGCTGTTGGCCACTATATGCAGGCAGCAGTGTCCTCGCTACTGGACGCGGTGCACCATGGCGACGCCGACTCCGTAAAGGAACTTCCGGTTATCCCCCAAGGGGCGAGCGGGCGGGGCAGCACCTTGTACGTTGAGTTCTACTCCACCAAACCGATCTACTCCGTAGAGAAATGCCACCTGAATGCCATGGTCGCGGACACCAAGAAGTGGGAGCAGAGCGCGGCTTTCGCACTGGATGCACACCCCGGTGTCACCCGTTGGGTGAAGAATGACCACCTGGGATTTGTCATCCCCTATCGCAAGCGCAATATACAGGCCCGATACCTTCCCGATTTCATCGTCGTCCTGGATAGTGGTCTGCACCTCATCGTGGAGGTAAAGGGTCAGTACGATGATGACGCTGATGTAAAGGCCAAGGCTGCACGGCGATGGGTAAACGCTGTAAACCATCTGGGCGCCCATGGAAGGTGGGAATATCTAGTAGTGGAAGACCCCCAGAAGCTCGGCCCGGCAATCGATGGACTTGCCGCTCACCGGCTGGACGCCGGGCAGTTCCAACTGTCTTCCTGACCGCCTGCCGCCGGGGCTTGAGCAACCTCTGGCCCCGTCAATTTCCGAGCACAAGCCACGTTGGATGCCACTACGGTGGCCGCTGGAACGGTCAAGGCTCACACAGCAACTCAGACGCCTCTATTTCGCTGAGCCTGGCTGGCCCGATGCCGGAGAGCCGGGTGAGATCGTCCACATCGCTCCAGGGCCTGCCCTCAACGATCATCTCCGCCCTGGACGGGCCGATATGGGGCAGCTCCTCAAGCCGCTCGGGCTCTGCGGTATTCAAGTCGATGCAGCCCGGCTCGTCTGGCTTCTGATCTTCGCTGGCCTGTCGATTCGGGACATGGAGTGCCCCGGTCGTGGTACTACGCAGGTCACGCGCACCCACTAACACATGCACCGGTGCGTGATCCGAGACGTGTCGTCGTGCCTTTTCGTGGCTCCAATAGCGCCCTGTGGTCTCGGTCAACAGCTCTGGGAAGGGCATGATGCCGACATCGGCGATGGGGATGTCGTGGTCGATGGGCACAAAGATGTTGTCGTAGAGATTGGCGTACTGCCGATCGCTGGTGGAGAGCGTGGTCGCACCTTCAGTGATCAGCGGCTGGGCGACCTCGAGCAGCTCACCCCAGGCCTCGTGCGCCGGGCGCAGGTTGAAATCACCCAGCAGCAGGCGGCGCGTGTCGGTTTCCGGATAGACCTCAGCGAGCCAGTCCCAGTAGAGGCGCAGAGCGTGAATCTCCGGGGTCCTGTCCGCAATCCGCCGCCCGTAGGTCACATGGACCGTGGCCGCCACGAAATCGAAATCCGTGTCGCGTGCCCGGAACCGGGCCGAGAAGGGCTCCCTGGCGAAATGGTCACGGTCATCCAGGTACACGACTGCACCATCGACGTACTCGATGACGTCATCCCGCCATAGAAACGCATATTTCTCCCGGTAACTGGTGCGGCCCAGTGGGTGGGAGTACAGGGCCTCCCAGGACTGCCCGGTCTTGTCTTCCAGCTTGTCACGAAGGTGCTCGATGGCCTCCTCGTTCATCAGTTCCTGGATGGCCACAAAGTCGTACTGGGCAATCACCCGCGCCAGCGCGGGGAAGCTCTTGTTCTCTCCCCAGCCAAGGTTCTGGATGTTCCAGGAGGCAATGCGGACTTCCGCCGCATGGCCAACCCCAACGGCCAGCACCAGGCTGACCAGCACCCCCGCAATCAGTCTGCGCAGGATCACGTTCCAACTCCCCTGCTACTCGCCATCACCCGGCGCCACCGGAACCCGAGATGCCCCAGGGGGAACCACCCGAGGGCCGCCGCGCCCTTCAACGCTCCCGGACATGATGATCCGGAGGCAATCTGGGCACCGCCGAGCCCAGATCATCCCGCACCTCCTCCCTGAGAATCCGGACCTCCTGCGGCGCATCGATCCCGAGCCTGACCTGTCCTCCGGTCACCCCGAGGACGCGCACGGTTACACCTTCCCCGACATGCAGGGCCTCGTCTACTCGTCGCGTGAGAATAAGCATGCTGACCTCCCTGTCGCGTGATGTCTGTGAACAAACATGCCATAAGCCGTAACGGCGGTCATCCCGGAACCCGTCAGGCGTTGCCCTACACCTATACACACACGTAAAATAATTTTTGTCGTCTGGTACACAAATAATGGTGTTTAGACATGGAGAAGCCTGTACTGAGCATGCGACTGAAGCAACTGGAACGCGAGCGGCTGGAGCGGGCCGCCCGGTACAAGGGCATGACGCTCTCCTCCCTGGCCCGCTCCGCACTGCTGGACGCGGTGCGCGAGGTCGAACGGGACATGGTCATGCACCAGCGTGCGCAGGGGATGCCGGTCGGCACTGAGTTCCACCCGATCACCGGCCACTCCCCGCAGGAATCCGTGTAATTGCGTTAATTCCTTAATTAGACGGCCCACCAGGCCATCCGCGCCTGGGAAACTGGCTGGGCAGGCGACAGGAGGACGACACATGCCGGTTGCGCAATCCCGGGATTGTCCCAGCGGCGCAAGAACCCGGGACGGCTCCGGCACGCGTAGCCCACGCGTGAACGACGCGTCCTCCACCCGCCTCCATCACGTGCATGACGCAACGGAGAACCAGTGACATGCCGAGAATACGCACGATCAAGCCGGAAATCGCGCTGCACGAAGGGCTCTACGACCTCGAGGCGGAGACCGGGCTGCCGATCCGCTTCGCGTGGGCTGTGCTGCCCTGTCATTGCGACCGGGAAGGACGGTTCGAGTGGCGGCCGCGACGCCTGGGCGCACAGATTCTGCCTTATGACACGGTCGATTTTTCACGCGTGCTGGATGCGCTGTGGACGCGTGGTTTTCTCGTCCGCTACGCGGTCGCTGGCCGCGAGTACGGTTGCATTCCGAGCTTCGGGCGCCACCAAGTCGTCAACAACCGTGAATCCGCCAGCACGACCCCCTCCCCGGAAGACCCTGATGCAGCAATCATCCCACCAGATCATGAGGATAGCGACGCGTCAGTCACGCCTCACCCACGCGCCAGCGACGCGTGCCCCACGCCCCTTGTGCATGCACTAGCGGAAGGGAAAGGAACATGGAAGGGAACAGGGAAGGGAAGGGATACTATTTGCGCGGAGCCGGCTGCTGACGCGCCGACTCCCGCGCAGCAGGCAAGCGGTGACACCTCCGCAGCCGACCATGCTCCTGATGCCCACAGCTCCACGGCACGGTCCTGCCACAGCACCGACCGGGAGCGGAAGCAGGACCGAACACCGGTAGTCGTGGAACTGGTCCTCAATGACGGCGCTACCCACAGCGTGACCACTGCGGAGCGGGACCGCCTTGCTGGCCAATTCCCGGCCGTGGATGTGGATGCCGAGCTGCGAAAGATGGAAGCGTGGTGTGACGCTAACAGCACCCGACGGAAGACGCGACGGGGTATCCGACGATTCGTCGCCAACTGGCTGGCGCGCGCCCAGGACCGCGGCGGCAGCCCGATGGCCCGGACTGACCCGCGCGACACTCGCCGTCGCCCGGGTCCTGCACCCTTCTCGCGCCAGGAGGCCCTGGAGGCACACAATCGCGACGTGGCTCGGAGTTTCGCTGCGGACTATCTGGCCCGGGCCCGCCGCCGAGAGGGGGAGGAGGTGATCCATGGCCATGCGTGAGCAGGATATCCCCCGCCTGACGGACCTACTGGCCGGGGTCATGGACTTCTACGCCCGCGAGGTCAGTCGGTTCCAGCTCGAGGTCTGGACCGAGGCACTGCGCGGGTACGACCTGGAGGATGTCCGTCGCGCTCTGTCACTCCATGTCCAGGATCCGGACCGCGGCCAGTGGGCACCGAAGCCCGCCGACATCACGCGGCTGCTCCGCGGTGGCAGCGGCGACCGCAGCCTGCGCGCCTGGAGTCAGGTTGAGCGGGCCATTCGCACCATTGGCCCCTACCAGTCCGTGGTGTTCGATGACCCGATCATCCACGCGGTGATCGACGAGATGGGCGGCTGGGTACACCTGTGCGAGACACCCCGGACCGAGCGCGACCTGGAGTTCCGATCCCAGAAGTTCCGGCGCCGCTACCAGGGCTACGCAGTCACCGGACCCCGCGAGTGGCCCTCTGTACTGCACGGCGTGATCGCGCGAGACAACCAGGCCGCCGGCTACGCGGCGCCCGAGCCACTGATCGTCGGAGATCGTGAGAAGGCGCGCCTCGTGCATGACCGGGGCGGCGGTAATGGTGGCAGCCGGGCGCTGCCCTGGAGAGAGCTACAGCGTTGCATTAACGCCGAAACTTAATTTCCTCGTATGGTGTAGTTATGTCAACAGCAATCACAGACCAGCAGTACCTGCTGTCCACCGGGCGCGACATCCTGTCGCTGCTCGCCCGGACGGTGGTCAGCCGAGCATCCGTCGCCCGCGACGGTCGCGCGATCCGGATCACGCCTGACGCGGATGGATCAGACCTGCTGCGCATCCCACGCATCCGGGACGAGATCGAATCAGCGGCCCGTCACGCATTCGGCCACCGAGTCAGCGTCACTATCGCGGATCAGGGGGGACGAGCATGAGCGTCGATCCTGCCACCCACGCACCCCGCTCGACCCGCCAGGCACGCCACCTGGTCCGGCGTCTGATGCGGGATACCGGGCTGCAGTGGCCCGGCGGTCCGGGTAATGCGGCCCTAGAGGTGGATCGTCGTCGCCGGCGCTGGCGGATGGTCACCGTGGACCGCCGCCCTGCGCCGCACATCGTCGGCCACGGCGCGGTCGGCCGGATGCTGCGCGATGGATTCGTCGCCGTCCACTGGCCGGAGGGTGGCACCCACCTGCACCACGTCGAGACCCCGCCGGACACCATCCTCCGGCACCGCCCCCATGCCCCGCATCCCCGCCAGCCGGAGGTACGCCATGAGCACTGAACCCCTGACCCAGACCCCCGCCGCCCGGCGCACCGACCCCGTGAGCAGCCATCTGGCTGCTGAGGCCATGGACGCCTCGGGCCGCCGCGCCAGCCAGCAGCATCGCGTGCTCCGCGCCGTGCGCCGCTACCCAGGCCGCACCTCGGCAGAGCTGGCCGAGCTGATCGGCATGGACCGGTACGCCGTGGCGCGCCGCCTGCCCGAGCTGGAGCCGCGTCACGTGGAGAAGGGACCGATCCGGATTTGCGAAGCCCGTGGCACGCGGGCGACTACCTGGTGGCCGACACGGGAGGATGCCTGATGGAGACCGTGACCGAGGAGCACCGGGGCGGGGAACACCGAGTCGCCCACCGCGCCCTGCTGGGTGTCTGGGCAGCGACCCTGGCCGGACTGGCCCTCGCCCTCTGGCAGCCAGCCCGCCTAGAGGGCGCCATGGCCGAGGCAGCCGCATGGGGCGGGGTGCTGTTGCTGGCTTGCGGCACGGCCGTGCTGACCTACCAGCGCCTCGCCCACCGCTACGTGATCGCCCCCGACCGGGTGTGGGCCCGGCATGGGCTGCTCTGGCAGCAGATCGACCAGATGCGGTACGCGGACATCAGCGCGGTCCGTGTGCACCGCACGCCGGCCGGGCTACTGCTCGGCTACGGCGACCTGGAATTTGCCGCCGCCGGAACAGAAGGCGCCGAGGTGCGTTTCGTCCGGGTAGCCCACCCAATGGCCATCAAGGCCCAGGTCAATGATCGGCTGCGCACCGGCCGCACCGATTACGCCACATCCCGCCACTGAGTGCTTACGGAAAAGGAGACACGAGACATGCAAACCGCCCGCCTCCCTATCACCCCCGCCCAGGAGCAGAACCCGGAAGTGCTGACGCACGACGACATGATGCCCTACCGGCGCCTGGTGGCAGCCGTGCTGCAGTCAGCCATCCGGGACCTGCATAGCTGCGTCGGGGAGCACCGCGACAGCGCCGCCGAGTTCCTCGCCGGACCGGACGCCCGTCACTACGCCGAGCTGATTGACCTGCCCGACTGGCTGCCCGTCGCGGCCCTGCTCATCCATGCCGACGAGCAAACCCTGGGGCGCATCGAGATGCCCCCAGAGCTGCGGGAGGCAACCCTGCGCCATCGGGCGGAGCGGTCCGCTCCGCGAGAGGACGTGGCGCTGGCCTGACGCCGGCGCCGCCCTACCCAGTTCACCGACCGCTGAGAGCACCGATACCGATGTGGTTCAAGAACCTGACTTTCTTCAGGCTCGCCCAACCGCTCGAGCAGACGAGCGAAGAGCTGGATGCCGCATTGCGGCGCTTCGCATGGGAGCCCGCGGCCAGCATGGCGATGGAGCGCACCGGATGGGTCCCACCCATCGGGGACCCAGAGGCCCCGATGGTGCACACCGTTGGCAGGTTTCATCTGCTGTGTCTGCACGAGCAGAGCAAGATTCTGCCTGCGAGCGTCATCCGCGATGCCCTCAACGAAAAGGTTGAGGACATCGAGCAACGTGAAGGGCGCACTGTTCGCCGACGGGAGAAGGACCGGCTTAGGGACGAGGTCACCCTGGATCTGCTGCCCCAGGCGTTCTCGCGCCATCGACGGACCTGGGGCTATATCGACGCCGAGACCGGATTCATAGCAGTGGACACCGCCAGCGCCAGCGCTGCGGAGCGATTCGTGGAAGCGCTGCGCGAGGCCCTGGGATCGCTGCCCGTAGTCCTTCCCGAAACCGTCCGATCGCCCCAGGCGGTAATGACGGAATGGCTGCTGGAGGACGATCCGCCACAGGATGTCGAGCTGGGCGATCAGGCCATGCTGGAAGACCCCCGTCAGGAGGGGTGCGAGGTGCGCCTCAAGCACCACGATCTGCTGAATGAGGAGATTCGCACGCACCTGTATGCCGGCAAACGGGTCCGAAGTCTCGCATTCACCTGGAACCAGCGGTTGTCAGCCGTCGTGGGCGCGGACTTCAGCATCAGGCGACTGAAGTTTCTCGACCTGGTTCAGGAGGAAGCTGGAGATACCGACGCGGAAACACCGGCAGAGCGTATGGATGTCGATTTCACCCTGATGGCCCTGGAGCTACAGCGCTTCTACCCGCAGCTGATGGAGCTGTTCGGGGGTGAGCGAACACAAGCCGGGCTTGACCCAAGCAAAATGGCCCACTGACAGATTGGCAGGGGCAGCGATGACAACGATCTCCATCATCGTGCAGCGGGATATGTTCGGCGCCATTGCGGAATACACCGTAGTACTGCGCCGCGACGGCAAGCGGTGGGCGCTGGCAACCGAGAGTTGCCTGACCACGGCACTTAGGGAGGGGAAACGGCTGCAGAGGAATTACAGAGCATCCCGGCTCCTGTTGGATGATGGAACAACGCGATCACCGCACGATGAAACTGCATGAGGTTGAGGCCGCCCGAAAGTCGCTTCCGTAGAACTGCGTTGTGGTTCGGGTCAGTCTGGGCGCCGCCACGGCACGGTCTGATGGCATTGGCACCGTCTATCCGGATCGCACGGGGGACACTTCCTTGCCTGGGGATAATGGAACACCGTATCGCGCCCCTCCGGCGACCACATCTGATCGGTGTCGTAGTCGTCACCGTCGAAGATTCCGCCCCCAAGCTCCTGATCTGTTGCTGCCAGCGCAGCCTTGAAACACCGGTGTTCAACGCCAAGCACCGAACACGCTCTCAGCACCCCGTAGTCGCAGGAGATCAGCGTCACATTCTCCTCCTGACAGGCAGCACAGATCAGGCGACAGTCCACCGGATCGCTTTGAATCCGGTTCAGCGCATTCGAAGCATCTGGCGACAGATCCATCATCCAGGCGACGACTTCATCATCACTCACGCCGTGATCTTCCAGCACCGCCAGTGCCTTCTCGCCACAGCCATGGTGCTTGGCCAATTGGTCATGGTCGCCGAGGGCGCGATCAGGCCCATGGGTCTCAGTCATAAACTCCAGAAGGTCCGCGCAACCTTCATCGACCCGGTGCACCCATCGCAGGACGTTGACGTCCACGACAACGGCCTTACCAGAACGCGCCGTAAAGCCCCGCCGTTCAGGGCGGGGATATAAGGCGCCTATTCAGGGGTTCGCTGCTGTTCGATGTACTGACGCACGATGGAAATCGGTGCGCCACCACAAGAGGCCGAGAAATAGGACGGCGACCAAAGC
>SR_TP_S13solDRAFT_1000155_pt1 | contig 35091 bp, 29 predicted proteins | sample SodReaTP_S13sol_FD_11159 | JGI IMG/M metagenome (IMG submission 11159)
TTACCATCGGCTCAAATGTAACCTATGAACCGCCGTGGTACGGAACCGTATGCCCGGTGGTGTGAGAGGACGGAGGCCGTGAGGCCTCCTCCTACTCGATCTTAGTCACCGAGTGACAAGAGCGTCGCATTGCCGCCAACGGCGGTAATATTGTCGGTGAAGGTTTTTTCAGTCATGAAGGCGTAGAGGTAGTGTGGACCACCGGCCTTCGGCCCAGTACCAGACAAGCCTCGGCCGCCGAACGGTTGGACACCAACGACCGCCCCCACTTGGTTACGATTAATATAAACGTTACCAACTTGAATACGCTTAGCGATGTCGTAAGCAAATGATTCGTTCCGGCTATGAATGCCAAACGTTAAGCCAAAACCGGTATTATTAATATCGGCGATTACTTGGTCTAAGTTATCACGCTGGAAGCGAATAACATGCAAGATCGGTCCGAAATTTTCACGGTGTAATTGGTTAATTGAATCGATTTCAATCGCTGTTGGCGTGACGAAAGTGCCGCCATTGGTGTAGTCCGGCATGGGTGCTTCGGCAAGTAACTTACCAACATGCTGAATATCAATAATGTGCTGCTCGAGGTTGGTCTTGGCAACACCGTCAATAACTGGACCGACATCCGTTTTGTGATCAATCGGATCACCCACTAAGAGCTCTTGCATCGCACCTTTAAGCAATTCGATGACACGATCGGCAACATCATCCTGAATATAGAGAACCCGCAATGCAGAACAGCGTTGACCAGCACTCTTAAATGCGCTGCCAACAATGTCGGTTACGGCTTGTTCAGGTAACGCGGTCGAGTCAACCAGCATCGCGTTTTGGCCGCCAGTCTCTGCGATTAATGGCACCAATGCACCAGTACGAGCTGCAAGGGCGCGGTTGATCGCTTGAGCAGTATTGGTTGAACCGGTGAAACAGACACCTGCAATTTCATCTTGGCTGACTAAGAAGGAACCAACTTCAGCGCCTTTACCCGGCAGGAATTGCAGTACATCACCAGGAATACCCGCTTCAAGCGCAAGTTGTACAGCACGATAAGCCACTAACCCGGTTTGCTCTGCTGGTTTGGCGATGACGCAGTTACCAGTCGCTAATGCAGCACTCACTTGACCTAAGAAAATTGCTAATGGGAAGTTCCATGGACTGATACAAATAAATGTACCGCGACCTTGGACAAACAGTTCGTTGGTTTCACCTGTCGGCCCAGGTAGTTTTTCGCCAGCGGCCATTAACTTGCGTGCTTGAATGGCGTAGTAGCGGCAGAAATCAACGGCTTCGCGTACTTCGTCGATACCATCTTGCAAGGTCTTGCCGGCTTCTAGGGTACAAAGTGCGATCAATTCATGGAGATTCTCTTCGAGCAAATCAGCCAGCTTTTCGAGCGCTTCGGCACGGACATTGACGTCTGTGTTGGTCCAACGCGAATAGGCTTGGTTAGCAGTTTGCAAGGCTTGCGCGGCAAGCTCTGCGTCAGCCCAACCAATCGTACCGATTTGATGCGTACTTTGTTGGGGCGAGGTCACACCGACACGTTGAATCGTTTCAACCAGTTTCCCGTTAACGATTGGGCCACCTTGCCACTGATTATTCTGGAAGCTGCGAACCTTATGGAAGAATTCAGCACCCTGAGACTCAATATTCATGTTTAACCCCAGTGAATTTTTGCGTTGGCCGAAGATCTGTGTCGGCAATGGAATTTGGTCATTGGCTAAGCTTGGCTTCTTGCGCAGATTTAGCAATGGATACTCGACCAGACTTTCAATTGGTACTGAAGGGTCAAGTAGTTTGTGAACGAACGAGCTATTTGCACCATTTTCAAGGAGTCGGCGCACCAAATAGGGCAGTAACTCTTTATGGGCACCGACAGGCGCATAAATGCGCACTGTTTTGCCCGGATTCTTCACTAAGAATTCGTCGTATAAGTCTTTGCCCATGCCATGCAAGCGCTGGAACTCATAGCGACGATCACCCGCTAAATGTTGAATGCTAACAATGGTTTGTGCATTGTGCGTGGCAAACTGCGGATAAATATGGCCATTGGTATCGTCGCTTAATAAATAGCGCGCGCAGGCCATGTAGGACACATCGGTACTGGCTTTGCGGGTAAATACGGGATAGCCCGGCAAACCAAGCTGCTGGCAGTGTTTGATTTCGGTATCCCAATAGGCCCCTTTCACCAGATGCACTGGAATTTCGTCGCCGCCGTCTTTGGCTAGAGCATTTATCCAACACAAGACCGGAAGCGCACGCTTTGAATAGGCTTGGACCACCAATCCAAAATAGGGCCAATCTTTGCAGACACCGCTGCGATAGACCTTCTCAAATAATTCGAGAGAGAGTTCAAGGCGATCCATTTCTTCTGCGTCGATACTGACGCCGACATTGGCTTGTTTCGCCAGCGTGATGAGGTCGGTCAATGTCGCTGCAAGTTCACTAAGAACGCGCTCACGATTGGCAACTTCATAACGAGGATGTAAAGCTGAGAGTTTGATCGAAATAGTCGGGCGCGGGACGTTAGGGTTGTTGAATGCCTCACGACCGACACGCTGAATCGAGTTCACATACGCTTGCTTATAGCGCTCAGCGTCCTTACTCGTTAAAGCGGCCTCACCCAACATGTCATAGGAATGGGTGTAACCGTCATCACGGTTTTTGCGACTATTCTTTAATGCTTCATCAATCGTACGGCCGAGAACGAATTGCTTACCCATTAGTTTCATTGCTTGATAGGTTGCTGTGCGTACCATTGGTTCGCCGATGCGTTTGACCAACCGACGGAAACGTGACACAGCAGTGTCGCGTTGACGGCCATGCGGATTAATCACGTTATTAGCAAGGTTGAGTCCCCAAGTACCGGTGTTGACTAAAATCGACTCGCTCTTTTTGCGGTAGTCGCTCCAAGCACCTTTACCCAGTTTGTCTTGAATTAAAGAGTCTGCGGTGAAACTGTCAGGAATCCGCAACAATGCTTCGGCGAGGCACATTAAAATAATGCCTTCTTCGGTGTCTAGGCTATATTGTTGCAGGAATGCATCAACGCCATCACCGCCTTGGGTCTTTTCGCGAACGCGATGCACCAAGTCATGAGCCGAATGAGTCAATCCGTCAATGGTTTCCTGATCTTCTGGAACCAACTTAATTAACTCTTCCAAGTAGGCATTTTCATCGACTGAATAATTTTCAGTAATTGCCTTGCGCAGCTCAGCTAACTGGCTCGCCTGATAGTGTGTCGACAACACTTGACTGGCTTTAAACATTGCCTCTCCTGTAACCTAAAATCCAGCGTTAACCGGTACTGCGGATCCCCTCGGGACATGGCCGCCATTGTATGATTATTTTGCGCCGCGTAAACCCTTGTGTGCACGATTTTTCGACTTTTTCCGGGGACAATGCGGTGAATGCTTGATAACCATCAAGAAACTTTGTTGACCTAGGTTCGAACGAAGCCGCAGAATAGAACTTTGGCACGACTCAAATTGGGATAAGTTGGATGTCGCAGCATACGCATGAAGTTGAGCTTAAATATCTAATAGATAAGAATAAAATTGGCGATTTGCGCGTTTTTTTAAATACGTATTTGTTGCCGCAAACGACATTGCAATTGGCTAATGTTTACTTTGATACAAACGCTACCGATCTGGGCAACGCAAAAATCGGGTTGCGTATTCGGCGCTGGAATGACCAGTGCGAACAAACTGTAAAGTTAGCTGGTCGTGCGTCTGGCGCGCAGAGTGAGCGGCCAGAGTACACGGCTTCATGTACGACTGAAATTCCAAATTTAGCGCTTTTTCCAGCCCATATCTGGCCCAAGCACTGGAATCTAGAGTCGGTTCAAGCAGCGTTAATTGTGCAGTTCCGCACCGACTTTAGGCGTGAACGTTGGTTACTAAAAGAAGGTGACTCAGTCGCTGAAGTGGCTTTAGACCAAGGCTTAATACTGGCCGCCGAGCAAACCGAAGAAATCTCTGAGCTGGAAGTTGAAATGCAACGTGGCTGCCTCGACGATCTGTTACCGACGATTGAACAGATTTGCTCTGAATTTTCGCTGTTACCGGGCAGCAAAAGCAAAGCGCAACGTGGCTATGCCTTGCTAGCGCGGAGCCAACGTAAGGATCTTTGAAATGCTCTTAATGCCAACGACCGATCTGCGTCCAGAGCAAGGTTTAAAACTACATCCGCGTATTGAGGCCGATAGTCAACGCGATCTTGAACGCTTAGGTACCTTGTTGTCCGACTCTGAGCAGCAACCGGAGCTAATTTGGCTGGTGCAAGTGAGTCCCTTTCTTGCCCGCATCATCATGCGTTATCAAACTTTGGCTCTTGACCGAATTTTGGCCCCTTCGGCAGCAAATCGCCAAGACTTGCGTGCGCAATTGCAGACCGCAGATAGTGAACAGCAGGTCATGAAGGTGTTGCGACAATTTCGCCATTTAGAAATGGCCCGGATTGCGGCTCTCGATCTGCTTGGCTTAATGCCTTTGGCTCGGGTACTCAATGAATGCTCGGCGGTTGCCGACATGATGATCGAAGAAACCATGGAACACGTGGAAGGCACGCTTGCACCGAGGTACGGCCGGGCTTTGAATGAGCATGGAGAAACCCTGCCACTTATCGTTTTAGCTATGGGTAAGTTGGGCGGCCAAGAGCTTAATTTTTCTTCCGACATTGATTTGATTTTTTGCTTTCCGGAACAGGGTGAAACGCAAAAAGGTCGCCAAGTCGTCGCCTTTGATGTGTATTATCAGAAGGTTGCGCAGTTGTTTTTAAAGCTGCTTGGGCAACAAACCGCAGATGGTCAGCCATTCCGAATTGATATGCGCTTGCGGCCGTTCGGGCAATCCGGTCCCATGGTGGCGAGTTTAGATGCGCTTGAAGACTATTATCACGAACAAGGACGAATGTGGGAGCGTTATGCGCTGATTAAAGCGCGCGTACTTAACGCGTCAACTGATTTAGCTGATCAAGTGAATCGAACGCTGCGACCGTTTATTTATCGCCGCTATTTGGACTACAGTGCGATCGATGCGTTGCGAAAAATGAAGTTATTGATCAACCAAGAAGCGCGCCGCAAAGGGGTGGCTGATAATATAAAATTAGGCCAAGGAGGAATTCGCGAAGTCGAATTCGTCACCCAAGTGTTTCAATTAATTCGTGGTGGCCGAGAAAGTGAGTTGCAAACTCGCTCGTTATTGGCCGCTTTGTCGGTGTGTGAAGAACAGCAGCATCTTGATGCTCAGGCCGTTGCCGAGTTGCTTCAAGGTTATGCTTGGTTACGCAAGCTCGAGCATACATTGCAGCAAATCGATGACGAGCAAACGCAAACCTTACCGCAAGACGAACTTGGCCGTTTGCGGGTGTTAGCCATTTGTGGATTTCCGCAAACGTCTGCTGGCTGGGACCAGCTAGTGGCTAAGGCTCAGCAATACATGAGTGCAATCCATCAACACTTTCTCGATGCGATTGGTGGTGAAGACGATCTTCGCGCAATGGATGAAAGTGAGTTTGCTATTCTATGGCTAGACTTGCTAGCGGACGAAACCGCGCTCGACGTTCTTCGTGAGGCGGGGGCCGCTGATCCCAAAGCGTGCTGGGATGCAATTCAGTCCTTCCGGATCCAATTACGTAAAAGACCTTCAGGACCTCGCGGTCGAGAGTTACAAGCCAACCTCGTTCCGGCATTAATCGAGGGGGTTCTTAAATATCCACATGCCGATCGGGTGCTGCAACGTGTGTTCGAGATTGTCGGGCAAATCGCATCGCGAACGACGTATCTTGAATTACTGGCAGAAAACCGTGATGCGCGCAAACAATTGACGTTTCTTTGTCAGGCAAGCCCATGGATTGCTCATCTATTGGCGAAGTTCCCACTGTTACTCGATGAACTTATCGACCCAGTACAGCTTTATCAGTTACCCGATGTCGAAAGTTACCATCGTCGAGTTAGTGACTACTTACTTCGGCTACCAACTGACGATGCCGAAGCGCAAATGGACGCCTTGCGCCAGGTCAAGCAGATCTTCCAGTTGAAAGTGGCTGCGGCAGACCTCAATGAAGGTGTGCACTTAATGCGCGTAAGTGATCACCTTACGTTTTTAGCTGAAGCCATTATCGAACAAGTGGTCCTGCTTGCTTGGCGGCAATTAACAGAGGTGCATGGCTGCCCGCCAGGTAGGGATGAAAGTGATACCGGTTTTGCGGTAATCGCATATGGCAAACTCGGTGGTTATGAGCTTGGCTATGGTTCTGACTTAGATCTCGTGTTCATGAGTTCGGACGATAATCAAGGCGAGACCGACGGCCATAAGCCGCTGGATGTTCAGCAATTTTATTTGCGTTTGGCGCAGCGGGTGCTGCATCTATTTACAACGCGAACCATGAGCGGTGTTCTATATGATGTCGATATGCGTCTGCGTCCGTCAGGTCAAGCCGGACTGCTCGTCGTGCGCGCAAGCACCTATCGTGAATACTTGCGCAATGATGCTTGGACTTGGGAGTTGCAGGCGTTAGTTCGTGCGCGGATGGTGTTTGGACACGCTTCGTTGTACGAGCAGTTTTCAGCAATTCGGAAAAACACGCTTTGCCGCCAACGTGACCGACATGCGCTGCGTACTGATGTCATCGCCATGCGGGAAAAAATGCGAGCTCATTTGTGGCAACAGAAGGACGGCCGCTGGGATGTGAAACAAATGCCCGGAGGCATTGCTGATATTGAGTTTATCACTCAGTATTTAGTGCTTGCGTATAGCGAAACCTATGCCGATTTAGCAATATGGACTGATAATATTCGGATTTTAGAGATTGCTGCGGGCTGTAAGCTACTTAGCGAAGCTGACGTTATTCTGTTGATTGATGCTTATCAGCAATATCGTGGTGAATTGCATCGGCTTGCGTTAGCCGAGCAGGGACGCATGAGTGAGCGAAACTTCGCAGAGCCTGCTGCGCAAGTGAAGCGTATTTGGCAGCAGGTCTTTACTGACGGCGTCGATTAAGCGGATGTCTTTTTGCTATCGTAATAACTCGGCAGATCGTCAGTTGGACGTGTTTTAAAGCGCCGATGCATCCACATATACATCTTTGGGTCAGCTTTTACCGCGCGTTCGACTTCGAGGTTAACTCGGCGCGCATCTTCTTCCTCACTGCCACTCGGAATATCCGCCATGGTCGGTAGAATTCGCAGGACATAGCCTTGGGTGCCGGATAAGCGTTCGCAGGTGCTGATAAGCGTAATACAATTCGCACTATTAGCAAACAAGCTGGTGCCGGTTGTGGTTGCCGCGTCCGGTACCTCGAACAGTGGCACGTAGACTGCTCTGTTGCGACCATAGTCTTGATCAGGAAGATAACCACATACCTCGCCTTGATCTAAAGCAGCGATCATGCCGCGGACGTCCTTTTTACGCAGCATGTATTTATTGCTGCGACTGCGGCCACGGGTCTGTAAATATTCCATTAAAGGATTATTATGCGGCCGGTAAAGTCCCACTGAAGGTCGAATTAAACCGAATACGCGAGCGTGCACTTCTAAACACAAGAAATGAAATAGCAGTAAGAACACGCCTTTACCTTCTTTTTCGGCGGCCTCAATATGTTCCCAGCCTTCGACTTTGAGTTTTCGGCGCATACGCCAGTCCGGCCACCACCAAGCCATTCCTGTTTCCAGTAACGCGATGCCGGTGTTCTTGAAGTTCTCGCGGATAAGCTGTTCACGTTCCGCAGCGGGCATGTCGGGAAAACATAGTTCAAGATTGCGGCGAGCCACTTTTACACGTTTAGGGAACAGGCGATAAAACATACGCCCAATCAGGCGGCCTAATGCTAATTGAAGTCGAAAGGGCAGCCATGACAATAAATACATGAAACCAATGCCCAACCACGTTGGCCAAAACTTTGGATGCAGATAGAAGGCGCGAAAGCGCGGTAGCTCGACCGAGTGCGGGGTCTTTTGCTGAGATGATTGCTGGGTCACGCAAGTTACCTTTGTGTTTTGCTTGATTGTAACTGAGCAGTACCAGAAAAAGCAAAGCCGACCAATGGCCGGCTTAGTCTGTACATGTAGATGGTAACTTACTGTTGTGGTGCAGTTAGACCGTCGTTAATCGTGAGTAAGTCGCCTTCAGAAATGATACCAGCAGCCTGATACAGCGCCAAAATTCGATTGACGTATGTGTAACGAGCTTCAGATAGGTTCCGACGCGCATTAAATAGGTTCCGTGTACTTTGCAGTACATCGACGATGGTCCGAGTACCAACTTCTAAACCAACCTGAGTTGCATTTAAAGCACTTTCTGCAGAAATAACGGCTTGCTCAAAAGCTCGGATACTCGAAATGCTGGCAACCACATCAAAATAGGCGCTACGCACTTCACGCTCCACTGCGCGACGATTCTCTTCTAACGTTTGACTGACTGATACGTAATCAGCGCGTGCTTGCTCGGTACTAGCAACTGTACGACCACCGGAATATAACGGTAATGTCAATTGCAAACCAATGTTCCGTGAGTTTAAGCCACTGACGCTGCGGCTTCCTGCAGCACTGCTGGTGTCTTGGTCACGATTTGAGTAGCTTGCATTTAAACTGACGCGCGGATAATGGCCTGCACGTGCTAATTCGATGCGCTGCTCGGCAATTTCTAAACCGCTGCGACTAATCAGTAATTGGAGGTTACGATCATGGGCAAGTTGAATCCAACGCTCCACACCTTGCGGGTCAGGACGAACTGGATCGAAACGCTCGGTGTTTAGTCGATAGATATCTGCATGCTGACGGCCAGTGATTTCACGTAAACCTTCTAAGGCAATTTCAACCCGGTTTTGCGCTTGAATCTCTTGTGCAACGGCATTGTCGAACTGAGCTTGTGCTTCATGAACATCAGTAATTGCGGTCAAACCAACTGAAAAGCGGTGTTTGGTTTGTTCTAGCTGTCGTTCAATTGCGCGTTTTTCTGCTTGCACGAACTCTAAGCTATCTTGCGCTTGCAATACAGCGAAGTAGGCGTTGGTGACGCGCAACATTAGTTGTTGGCGAGCTAACAAATAATTGACTTCAGCTTGATAGGCCTGTTTTTCAACAATGCCGGTTCCACGCCAAGTGCCGAGGTTAAACACGGTTTGCGATAAGGAGACTTCTTGACTAAACGAAGTGCTATTGGTGGTGCGAACTACAAAACCGTCATCGGTCGCATTTACGCCATCAGACTTACTATCGGAGTAGTTCATACCAAAATTAATTTGTGGCCACCAATCCGCTCGTGAAACATCGACCCCTGCTTTGGCAGAGTCACGGTCAGAAGCAGCGCGCAAAAGGCGCGGATCGTTTTCTAAAGCAAGTCGATAGATGTCGGTCAGGTCGGTTGCTTGGGTCGGAATAACAGCTAGGCCCAAGCCTAGGGAAAGTGCGACAGCTAAACATTTAATCTTCATCGGTTGTCGATTCCTTTACTAAAAAGGTACAGCTATGTAAGTACATATCGGGTTCATGCGGCTAGTGTAGCCCGAGAGGACGCAGGAGGTCATCTTTTAAACACGCATTTTTGATGCGCTAAGTGTAACAGAATATTAGCGCATGTATATTAGGCCTAGTTAATATTGGGCCATCCTGCGACATATGGCTTCACCATTGAGATAACTTGCAGCTTTTCTGCTCGGCAGGTAGGCTTTCGCACAGATAAAACGGAGTCAGTACCGATCTTATTCCTCGTGCCAGCGTAATTGACCATGGAATAAGTACAACCTGGGAGTGTGATGTGGATCAGTTTAATCATGAAGATGTAGAAATTCGTGAAACACATGAAGTTTATCGCGGTTTCTTTCGTGTAAAGGTAGCAACCCTTCGCCATCGACTCTTTGCGGGTGGCTGGAGTGACTGGATGAAACGTGAAATCATGGATCGCGGACATGCAGTCGTGGTGATCCCCTATGACCCGGCAACTGATAAAATCGTGATGCTTGAGCAGTTTCGAGTTGGTGCGATAGCCACCAGCGAATCACCCTGGCTACATGAGCTCGTGGCTGGAATGGTCGACCCGGGCGAAACGCATGAGCAAGTTGCGCGTAGGGAGTTGCAAGAGGAAGCAGGTTTAGCTGCGAACTCACTGCATTATGCCTTAAGTTACTTGTCGAGTCCGGGCGGCATGACTGAACGCATCTACATTTACTTAGCTCAGGTCGACGCGGAGTCAGCCTCCGAGTATGGCGGTTTGGCAAGTGAACATGAGGATATCAAAGTGACCCCGCGACCTCGCACTGAAGTCATGGCTATGCTAGAAGCCGGTCAGGTGGATAACGCGGCGACGGTAATTGGGTTACAATGGTTGGCGATTCACTTAAATCGATTTCGCCAACAATGGGGGTTTGCCAACGTTGAATAAAAAACGTTACGTACCAGACTTACAACGTCTACACAGTTTGGCGGAGCGGAACTATGCTGCTTTGCAGCGCCTGCTGACGCAAAGCCAAGACGAGCCCCTGCAACGAGAAATTATAGTTGGTGACCAGTTGCGTTTTCAAATTGAAGAGAAAACCTCTGCACGTTACACCACGGATTTAGCCATAGCGCAAACAGCGCCCGATACGCATGATTTTGTCAAAGCGTCATTTATCGTTCGTTTATATCACGACGCTCGGATGGCCGAAATTATTGATTGCCAAGGCCAAGAGCGTTTAACCGCGTTAACGTTAACGACAGAGAACCCAGCCTACCCGCGTGATGAGAAGCTGCAACTGAACCAGCATTTGGCGGATTGGCTGAAGCTGTGTTTTCAAACTGGGCGGACACAATACGAATTTAACTATGCTGGCTAGTGACATCCGCTCTTACTATCTGTATTAATAAGATCTACAGCGTTGAGACCACACGAATTCGCGTACAACTATAACAACAGTCGAGCTTTAACTACCTATGACAACTGATTACAAAGCGGACTCGATAGAAGTTCTTAATGGCCTTGAGCCAGTCAAACGTCGTCCCGGCATGTATACCGACACGACACGCCCTAACCATCTTGGTCAAGAAGTTATTGATAACTCTGTTGACGAGGCGCTCGCCGGACATGCGCGGGTAATTACCGTGATTCTTCATGCCGACCAATCGCTTGAAGTGCTAGATGATGGTCGTGGTATGCCGGTCGATATTCATCCGGAAGAAGGCATTCCGGGTGTGGAACTGATCATGACCAAACTTCATGCCGGTGGTAAATTCTCGAACAAAAACTACCAGTTTTCTGGTGGTTTGCACGGTGTCGGTATTAGTGTTGTTAACGCGCTCTCCACGCGTGTTGATGTGACGGTCAAGCGCGATGGTCAAGTTTATGAAATGGCGTTTGAGCACGGTGACAAGGTCACTGACCTAGCGGTGATAGGTACTGTCGGTAAGCGTAATACAGGGACACGCGTACGCTTTTGGCCAGATGCTAAATATTTTGATTCGGCAAAATTTTCCGTGAGCCGTTTGCGCTATCAATTGCGTGCAAAAGCGGTGCTCTGTCCAGGATTGACTATCACCTTCAAAGACCATGTGAACAGTGAAGAGACGACGTGGTTCTATGAAGACGGTTTGCGCGACTACTTAACGGAGGCGTTACGTGATCTTCCGCGTTTACCTGAAGACCCATTTATTGGTCAGTTTCATGCGGCTGAAGAAGGCGCTGAATGGGCGGTGACTTGGCTACCGGAAGGTGGCGATGGGATTGGTGAGTCGTATGTGAACCTAATTCCAACGCCCCAAGGCGGGACTCATGTGAATGGCTTGCGCCAAGGTATGTTGGAAGCGCTGCGTGATTTTTGTGAATTCCGCAACCTTCTTCCACGCGGTGTGCGTTTGACACCCGAAGATATCTGGGACCGTTGCAGCTACATTTTGTCAGTGAAAATGAGTGACCCACAATTTTCCGGACAAACCAAAGAACGCTTGAGTTCGCGGCAAATGGCTGCGTTTGTTAGTGGTGTGGTGAAAGACGCATTCAGTTTGTGGCTAAATGAACATACAGATTTAGCCGAGCAAATAGCTGAGCTCTGTATCTCAAGTGCCCAGCGGCGGATGCGTGCAGCGAAAAAGGTGGTTCGCAAACGGGTCACGCAAGGTCCAGCACTTCCGGGCAAATTGGCCGATTGCGCTAGTCAAGATCCAGACCGCAGCGAGTTGTTTTTAGTCGAGGGTGACTCGGCCGGTGGCTCTGCAAAACAAGCGCGTGATCGTCAATTTCAAGCGGTGATGCCGCTTCGTGGGAAAATCTTAAACACCTGGGAAGTTGACCCTGATCAGATTCTAGCATCTCAGGAGATTCATGATATTTCGGTGGCTCTGGGCGTCGATCCTGGAGCGCTCGATTTAAGCAATTTGCGCTACGGAAAAATCTGCATCCTTGCTGATGCCGACTCCGATGGACTGCATATTGCGACGCTGCTCTGCGCCTTATTTGTGAAACATTTCTTGCCGTTGGTAGCAGCAGGGCATGTGTATGTCGCGATGCCGCCTTTATATCGAATTGATGTTGGCAAAGAAGTTTATTACGCCTTAGACGATAGTGAAAAGCAGGGGATTCTTGATCGCATTGAAGCCGAAAAAAAACGCGGGAAAATCAACGTTCAACGCTTCAAAGGACTGGGTGAAATGAATCCGTTGCAATTACGTGAAACGACGATGGATCCAAATACACGTCGTCTTGTGCAATTAACAGTTGATGATCCGCAGCAGACGGACATCCTGATGGATATGTTACTGGCGAAAAAGCGCTCGAGTGACCGCCGCGACTGGCTAGAAAGTAAAGGCAACCTTGTCGAATTAGCGTAATTCAATGAACACCGCGACGTTGCGCGAATGAAACTGGATAATAATAAAGTGAAACAGGACTGGCTATGAGTACGGCATTGGAAAATATTGAACAGCAGCCATTACACGCGTTTACCGAACAAGCGTATCTCAATTATTCGATGTACGTGATTATGGATCGTGCTTTACCCCACATTGGTGATGGTCTTAAGCCGGTGCAACGCCGCATCATTTACGCCATGTCAGAGCTCGGTTTGTCTGCTCTGGCAAAATATAAGAAATCAGCACGTACCGTCGGTGATGTGCTGGGTAAGTTCCACCCGCATGGCGACTCGGCTTGCTACGAGGCCATGGTATTGATGGCTCAGCCATTTTCTTATCGTTACCCCTTAGTTGATGGCCAAGGTAACTGGGGTTCTGCTGACGATCCTAAATCATTTGCAGCGATGCGTTATACTGAAGCGCGGTTGTCGCGCTTCAGTGAGGTATTGCTCGCTGAACTCGCTCAAGGTACTTCCGACTGGGTGCCGAACTTTGATGGCACCATGGACGAGCCGAAGATTTTACCGGCACGCCTTCCGCATATTTTACTGAATGGTGTGACTGGAATTGCGGTCGGCATGGCGACTGATATACCGCCACATAATGCTCGCGAAGTAGCGAATGCCTGTGCATTGCTGTTAGATCAGCCGAAAGCAACGCTAAGCGAAATCATGGCGCATGTGCGCGGCCCTGATTATCCAACCGATGCAGAAGTGATCACTGCTGCCGACGACATTGAGAAGATCTATGAAACCGGGCGTGGCAGCATCAAAATGCGTGCTCGCTACGTCATGGAAGACGGTGAAGTTGTTATTGATGCGTTGCCGCATCAAGCCTCTGGTGCTCGCATACTTGAGCAAATTGCAGGGCAAATGCAAGCGAAAAAGTTGCCCATGGTCTCGGACTTGCGCGACGAGTCGGATCATGAGAACCCAACGCGTTTAGTCATCGTGCCACGTTCGAATCGAGTTGATGTTGAACAACTTATGGCACACTTATTTGCCACCACAGATCTCGAAAAGAATTATCGCGTCAATCTAAACATGCTCGGCCTCGACGGCCGCCCGCAAGTTAAACCTTTAGTCTCCATTCTCAAAGAGTGGCTTGACTACCGCCTGCAAACCGTGACGCGTCGACTACAGTTCCGTTTAGACAAAGTTGAACGCCGTTTGCATATTCTTGACGGTCTCCTCATCGCGTTTTTGAATATCGATGAAGTGATTGAAATCATCCGTCACGAAGAACAGCCAAAAGTGGAGTTGATGCGCCGATTTGAGCTCTCTGATACACAAGCGGAAGCGATTCTTGAATTGAAATTACGCCATTTGGCGAAACTAGAAGAAATGAAGTTGCGTGCCGAGCAGGATGAGCTCGCCAAAGAGCGCGATCAATTGCAAACGTTACTGAGCTCTGAGCGGCGATTGAAAACGCTAATTAAGAAAGAGTTATTAGCGGATGCGGAGAAGTATGGTGATGACCGTCGCTCGCCTCTGGTCGAACGGAAAGAAGCGAAAGCCCTGTCTGAGCGCGAATTAACACCTTCCGAAGCGGTGACGGTGGTATTGTCACAAAAAGGTTGGGTTCGTGCAGCGAAAGGGCACGATATTGACGGAGCTGCACTCGGCTATAAAGCAGGGGACAGTTTCCTTGCCCAAGCTTCCGGTCGCAGCAACCAACCGGTCGTGTTTATCGATACCGCAGGCCGGAGTTATAGTTGTGAAGCGCACACTCTGCCCTCCGCACGTACCCAAGGCGAGCCGCTCACAGGTCGCTTTAGCTTAGTCGCGGGTGAAAGTATTAGCCAAGTTCTTATGAGTAAAGACGAGCACTTATGGTTACTTGCATCCGATGCTGGATATGGGTTTGTGGCGAAGTTTAGCGACATGCAAAGCCGTGTGAAGAATGGTAAAGCCTTGCTTTCGCTGCCGAGCTCTGCACGCGTATTGGCACCGCAACGAGTGAACTCAGTTGAATCGGATTTGATCGTCGCCGTTTCCAATGAAGGGCGTTTGTTGGCCTTCCCAGTCGCTGACCTACCGCAACTTGCCAAAGGCAAAGGCAATAAGATTATTAGCATCCCTTCAAGCCGTGCTAAATTGCGTGAAGAATATGTGCAAGCGGTAACTGTAATGCCAGCTGATGCGACCTTAGTGGTTCATGCGGGTAAACGCAAATTACAGTTAAAGCCATCTGATCTTGAGCATTATCGGGGCGAGCGCGGACGACGTGGTAACAAGTTGCCGCGCGGTTTGCAGCGCGTTGATGCGCTTGATTTTGAATTATCGGAAAAAATCCAAGAAATTCAGGAAAATGACGCGGAATAGCTAACTTTTTAATACAGGTGTACGCTAAAAGGGACTTGCTCTTAAGGAGTAAGTCCCTTATTTTTATTGGTCAAAATAAGTCCTTTCAGGTTATACTGCGAGCCAAATTTTTGGTTGAGAGTACACATGTTAGCTGTAATTAGATTGCTGATCCTCGGTATTTTTGTTGTTTTAGCGGGCGTGCTGGGCTCGTTATTCTGTTTATTAAGACCCTTTCATCGCAATAACACGGCGATTTTTGCTCATCTTTTTGGACGTATGCATAAGTTACTCGGTGTTGATTTGGAAATCCGGGTACCAGAGGAAGTTAAGCAAGGTGGCCCTTTTGTCTATATCGCTAATCATCAAAATAGCTACGATATTTTCACCATGAGCCGCAGTTTGTTGCCGGGTACCGTTACAATCGGTAAGAAGAGTCTCAAATGGATTCCTTTTTTTGGTCAGCTCTATTGGTTGGCCGGTAATATATTAATCGATCGAAAAAATAGTTCGCGTGCATTGGGCACCATAGGAACCGCGGTTAGTGCGATCAAGCAGCGTAACCTATCTATATGGATGTTCCCGGAAGGAACGCGTAGTTATGGTCGCGGACTCTTACCATTCAAAACAGGTGCTTTTCATACGGCGGTGCAGGCGAAGGTTCCGCTGGTCCCTGTGTGCATGTCGACGACTCACGAAAAGATAAAGCTCAATCGCTGGAATAATGGTAAAGTGATCATCGAAATGATGCCGCCAATTGATACGCAAAATTTTTCGCGCGAGCACATTCGAGAGCTGATGGCGACAAGTTATGAGCAAATGCTTGATAAAATTAATCGCCTCGATGAAGAAGTTAAATCTGTCAATTCTCGTATTGAGTCGAGAGAGGGAGTACGTTCGTCGTGAATGATTTAGAAGCTTTATTAGCCCAAAGTGATGAGACAATTGATATTTTATTGGAAGCTGGACTTGAGGCCGATGAAGAAATAGAAATTGAACATCATTTGGTGTCATCAGACTTTAGCAAGTTAGAAAAGGCCGCAGTTGAGCTCGTGAAACTCGGTTACCATGTCGAAGATGCGGAAGAATTCGAATTAGATGATGGTCAACCAGCGTTTTACTTCGCAGCTTTAACTTACTGTACCGTTGAGCGGGCGAAACTCGCCGCGCAAACTCGCGAAATTACTGAAATTGCCAACCATTGTGGTGTTGAATATGACGGTTGGGGTACTTTTATTGGTGACGAAGAAGAGTAAAGCTTTGCGTCACGCCTAAAAAAAAAGCCGTGGGTGGAAACCGACGGCTGTTTTTTATTGGGTAACGAATCCTCTAGCTCGCAATCAAATTGCTGCGATCCGCGCCCGTTGTTGTTGCAGCTGTTGCAACAGTTCTTCAGCTTCAGCTAATTTTTCCCGTTCCTTGTCAATCACCTCAACAGGTGCTTTGCTGACAAAGTTTTCATTGCTGAGCTTGCCGGCTAAGCGTTGTTTGTCCTTTTCTGCTTTATCGATCGTTTTGTCTAAACGAGCAAGTTCAGCGTCCTTGTCGATTAACCCTGCCATTGGGATATGAATCTCTGTACGACCGACTAGTGCTGTAGCACTTGCTGGCGCTTCATCTCCGGCAGCGAGGAAGGTTACGCTTTCAAGTTTTGCCAGCGCGCTGAGGAAACTCTCGTTTTGCTGCAAGCGACGTGTTGCTTGGTCGTCCGCATTAACAATGATGACAGGTAGCGCTTTATTTGGTGATAAGTCCATTTCACCGCGGATATTGCGAATACCGATGATAACTTGCTTGAGCCACTCCATATCATCAGAAGCTGCAGCAAAGCGAGTTTCCTGAACTTGTGGGTAAGGCTGCAGCATAATTGTGTCTGCGCTAACACCGGTTAGTGGCGCAACTCGCTGCCAAATTTCCTCAGTAATAAACGGAAGTAGCGGGTGCAGCAAGCGTAAAAGTTGCTCAAGCACATGCACAAGTGTGTGACGAGTACCGCGTTGCTGCACTTCGTTACCCTGTTGCAGTACTGGCTTGGTTAACTCGAGATACCAGTCGCAGAATTGATTCCAGCTAAATTCATAGGCAATAGCCGCAGCTTGGTCAAAGCGGTATTGATCGAGCGCGCGCCGGAAGTCTTTGACGGTGGCGTTCATGCGTTCAATAATCCATTGGTCTGCAAGTGACAGCTCCATATCGTCGCCTGATAGGCCGCAATCATGCTCTTCTGTATTCATCAGCACATAACGACTGGCGTTCCAGAGCTTATTGCAAAAGTTCCGGTAGCCTTCAAGGCGTTTCATGTCCCAGTTGATATCGCGACCGGTGGAAGCAAGAGCGGCTAAGGTGAATCGCAGCGCATCTGTGCCATGCGCACTAATGCCTTCTGGAAACTCTTTGCGCGTGCGCTTACTAATTTGCTCGGCGAGTTTCTCTTGCATCAAATTACTGGTGCGTTTTTCGACTAAGGTATCCAGTTCAATACCGTCAATCATGTCGAGGGGATCGATGACATTTCCTTTCGATTTCGACATTTTATTTCCCTGTTCGTCACGAATCAGGCCAGTGACATACACGGTTTTAAACGGCACTTGTGGCTTACCATCTTCGTCTTTTAGGAAATGCATCGTCATCATGATCATGCGAGCGACCCAGAAGAAGATAATATCGAAACCGGTGACTAGCACATCGGTGGGGTGGAAAGTCTTCAATGCTTCGGTATCTTCCGGCCAGCCTAAAGTTGAGAAGGTCCATAACGCGGATGAAAACCAAGTATCAAGAACGTCATTATCTTGGTGCAAAGGACGATCCGCCAGATTGTGTTTCGCGCGCACTTCTTCTTCGCTGCGACCGACATAGATATTGCCGGCGTCGTCATACCAAGCTGGAATACGATGCCCCCACCACAATTGACGAGAAATACACCAGTCTTGAATGTCACGCATCCAACTGAAATACATATTCTCATATTGTTTTGGTACGAATTGGATATCGCCGTCTTCGACGGCTTTCGTTGCGGTTTCAGCAAGTGGTGCAACGCGAACATACCATTGGTCGGTTAAGAACGGTTCGATTACAACGCCAGAACGGTCACCGTAGGGAACTTTGTTGGCATGCGTTTCGATCTTCTCTAATAAGCCAGCAGCCTCGAATGCAGCGACAATATTTTTGCGCGCAGCAAAACGCTCTAAACCGGCAAACTCTGTGGGTAGGTTGGTTGCGATGTCGTCACGAGGCTGACCTTTTAAATCAAATATTTCAGCAGCTGCCAAAATATGAGCATCGTCGCTGAGGATATTAATTAAAGGTAAGTTGTGGCGTTTACCAATGTCATAATCATTAAAGTCGTGAGCAGGTGTGATTTTTACACAACCTGAACCAAACTCCTGATCAACGTAGTCGTCGACAATAATTGGAATACGTCGACCGGTTAGCGGCAACTCGATAAATTTACCATGCAAAGAGGCATAGCGAGCGTCGTCAGGGTGCACCGCAACGGCAGCGTCACCGAGCATGGTTTCCGGTCGGGTTGTGGCAACTACCACATAAGCTTTGCCATCGGCAGTCGTGGCACCATCAGCCAGTGGGTAACGCAAATGCCAAAGGCTACCTTGGCTTTCTTTGTTTTCGACTTCTAAGTCTGAAATGGCTGTTTTCAGTTTTGGATCCCAATTGACTAAGCGTTTGCCACGATAAATCAGGTTATCTTCGTATAAGCGTACGAAGACTTCTTGAACGGCTGCTGACAAACCGTCGTCCATGGTGAAACGCTCACGTTCCCAATCAACGGAGTCACCTAAACGACGCATTTGCTGGGTGATGGTGCCGCCGGATTCGGCTTTCCATTCCCAAACTTTGTCGATGAAGGTTTCTCGACCGAGGCTGTGGCGGTCAATGCCTTGCGCGGCAAGTTTGCGTTCGACCACCATTTGCGTCGCGATGCCGGCGTGGTCTGTGCCGACTTGCCAGAGCGTATTATAGCCGTCCATTCGTTTGTAACGAATGAGTGTATCCATCAATGTGTGCTGGAATGCGTGGCCCATATGCAGGCTACCAGTGACATTGGGGGGTGGTATCATAATACAATAAGAGTCACCCTCACCGGATGGACGGAAGTAACCCGACTGCTCCCAATGCTGGTACAGACGCTGCTCGATATTCTGTGGGGAATAGGTTTTATCCATAATGTCCTTCAATGCTTAGGAAAGAGGCTGCGTGTCAATGCTCGCCCCAGTCCGTCGATAGGTTCGAAAGCGTTCACGCGCAAGTTCTTTTTCGTCGTCCTGCAACGGAACAAAGTCAATAATTCGTTGTACACCGCGCACAAACGGTGCACAGTCACGGGCTAAGTTGATCACCAGTTGCCGACCGCTGCCATATTCCTCAAGGGGCTGATCCCAACCGATCACGACCGGCGCGCCGCCGCTTGGCCCTTCACCGACTAAATTATGCGGGATAAAGCGCTCCGGAGGCTGCTGCCAGAGAAGTTCGTCAAAGCGTTCGGCTTGTTCTTGTGATTGCGCGCGCACAGCAATTTTACGCCGTTGGAAAAATTGCTCGGCAACAAGCTGGCAGACCTGAGACAACCAAGCGGACTCGTCCGCTTGGTTGTGCAAATAAAACGTGACCTCAGGCGCTCTAGCCATGCTTATTCACCCGCTGTTGAACCAGCTTTTGCCAATAAATACTGGGTAAGCATAGGTACGGGACGTCCAGTTGCACCTTTATCTTTTCCGCTTTTCCAAGCTGTACCGGCGATATCTAAATGCGCCCAATGGTATTTCTTAGTGAAGCGCGACAAGAAGCAACCCGCAGTAATAGTGCCCGCGGGACGGCCACCTAAGTTGGTCATGTCAGCAAATGGACTGTCGAGCATTTCCTGATAATCATCCCACAAAGGTAATTGCCAAGCGCGGTCGCCACTTTGCTTTGACACGTTAAGTAATTCATGGGCAAGCGGATTGTGATTACTCATTAAGCCGGTCGCGTGCGCGCCAAGCGCGATCACACAGGCACCCGTCAGAGTCGCAATATCGATTACCGCCTCAGGATTAAAACGCTCAACATAGGTTAAGGCGTCACATAGTACTAAACGTCCTTCCGCATCCGTATTGAGGACCTCGACAGTTTGCCCTGACATGGTTGTTAAAATGTCGCCTGGGCGATAAGCTCGCCCGTCGGGCATATTTTCACAGCCCGCGAGAATACCAATGACATTGATTGGTAATTGCAGCTCCGCTAGAGCCTGCATAGTTCCCAATACGCCGGCCGCGCCGCCCATGTCATACTTCATTTCGTCCATGGCTTCGCCGGGCTTAATTGAAATACCACCTGAGTCGAACGTTAAGCCTTTGCCAACCAAGACAATTGGTGCACGCTCATCTTGGCTGCCACGGTAGTGCATGACCGTCATCACTGCTGGATTTTCAGAGCCTCGGCTAACAGCTAAATATGAGTTCATGCCAAGCTCCGCCATGTCCGATTCATTGACTCGTTCGACGGTAAGATTTGCATAACGTTCAGCGACTTGTTCCGCCTGTTCAGCAAGCCAAACCGGGGTACAAATATTTGGCGGCATGTTGGCAGCATCGCGGCATAATTTGACGCCTTTAGCGACGGCTAAACCATGCTGGACGGCCTTCTCGCCAATCGGTAATTCGCGACGAGTTGGAACATTGAATACCATTTTTCGTAATGGGCGCCGAGGCTCTTCTTTGTGGGTTTTTAATTGGTCAAATACATAGAGGCTTGCCTGTGCTGCTTCAATTGCATGGCGCACTTTCCAATAAGTATCGCGACCTTTGACGTGTAATTCGCTGAGGAAACATACCGCTTCCATCGCACCAGTTTCATTTAAGGTTGCAATCGTTTTGCTGATGATTTGACGATACTGCCGTTCATCGAGTTCGCGCTCTTTGCCGCAACCAACAAGCAGAACGCGTTCACTTAAAACATTCGGAATATTATGGAGCAATAAAACTTGTCCGGCTTTGCCTTCGATGTCGCCGCGGCGCAGTAAGTTACTTAAATAGCCATCACTGATCTTATCGATTTGTTCAGCAGCGGGGGATAAACGACGAGGCTCGAATACGCCGACGACAATACATGCTGAACGCTGTTTTTCAGGACTGCCACTTTTTACATTAAACTCCATGCCTGCTCCCATTTCTGGTTTATTAGGTCTGCTCATGGCATCATGAATTAATGATGACATGTTACTTGGCTTAGAACGAGCGCCTGTTAGGGTGACGATCGCTTAAAATCGGCTCGAAAATTTCTCGCCAAAACCTAGTAATAGCGATTAAACTTACTAAAATACAGAGTTTACTGAAATATTCACTGATTTCCAGTGAAAAACGAAGTTAAAGGTTCAAATAGTGCGCATTTTTCGTTACATAATTCGTGAAACATTCAAAGCGCAAATTGCCGTTTTCCTAGTCTTATTGACGATTTTTGTCAGTCAACAGTTCGTTCAAGTGCTTGCACAAGCATCTGAGGGGCAATTGCCGGCTCAGCTCATTATTCAAGTTCTTGGTTTGCAATTACCCAGCTTAGCTTCGTTAATTTTACCCATTAGCATTTTCCTGGGCATTCTACTTGCCCAAGGGCGGCTGTATGCAGACCATGAAATGGCGGTTTTGCATGCCTGTGGGGTGAGTGAGTGGTATATCGCTCGTGTGACCCTCGCGTTTGCCGTTATGTTGGCAATTCTCACTGCATTGCTCACTCTTTGGCTGGGACCGTGGGCACTGTCACAAGAGCAAGCCATTGCGGATCGAGCACGTTCTGAAGCGGGCGTTTCAGTGATTCAAACCGGGCGTTTCCAACAAGTCGCACAACAGCGTGCGGTTATTTTTGTTGAAAGCCAAAACCGGGATGGGCTGCTCGAAGAGATTTTTGTTGCGCAATTACCAGCGCGTAGCGAGTTCAATGAAGACTCACGCGCGAGTGTGGTTATGGCCGCACTTGGGCGGATCGAAACCCTCGGTAATGGCTCTCAACAACTGGTGCTTGAGGATGGCCGGCGTTACTCTCAATCGCTGGTCAATCTTGACCATCACGTGATGAGCTTTGACCAGTATCAGATGCAAATTCGCGAACAGGAACTCGAAGAAGAACGCCGCCGACTTGAAGCTGTTCCAACGCTTGATCTCATGCAAACCGCAGGCAGTGAAGCTGCAGCAGAGTTGCAATGGCGATTAGCGATTCCATTGGCGATTCCTTTATTGGCATTGATTGCTGTCCCCCTCAGTCGAGTGAATCCGCGACAAGGCAAATTCGCGCGGATGGCACCGGCAGTATTGATTTATCTCGGTTATTTTATGGTGTTAATGGCGAGTAAACGCGCACTTGGTGACGGTTCATTGCCGCAATCACTGGGACTCTGGTGGATTCATGCGGCGCTGTTGCTGATTGGTGTTTCCCTGTTGATTCGTGAGCGTCCGAGCGGCTATCGTCTGCGTGCTATGTTGCGGAGGCGTTCCTGATGTTCAGTATTCTCGATCGTTACATCGGTAAGACGGTATTGATGACAACACTGTTGAGTTTAATGGTGCTGACCGGTTTAAGCGCGTTGATTCGCTTCGTTGAGCAAATTCGTGCAATTGGTCGTGGTACCTACGATATGACCGACGTCATTGCTTTTGTCTTACTCAGCTTGCCACGCGATATTGAGCTGTTTTTCCCGATGGCGGCGTTGCTTGGTGGGCTGATCGGAATGGGTTTGCTGGCGAGCAACAGTGAGTTAACGGTGATGATGGCGGCCGGACGCTCGCGACTGAATCTGATCGGTTCGGTGATGAAATCGGCAATTGTCATGATGATTGCCGTACTCGTGATTGGCGAGTGGATAGCACCGAACCTCGAGTCGCAAGCCCGGCAACTCCGAGCACAGGCAATTTCAGGGGGAAGCTTAATCAGTGGCGACCATGGAATCTGGGCAAAAGACGGTAATCACTATATCCATATTGGCGAAGTTGCCGACACGGGGCGACTACATAACGTGACGATTTATCAGTTTAGTGACCGGGTACTGGAAAAAGTAGTGCATGGCGGTCGAGCGACTTATATCGGGCCGGAATGGCGCGTACATGATGCCCAATACACTGAATTACTGGATGACGAAGTTCGCAACTACCAGTTGGCGAGCTGGAGCTGGACTTCAACCTTAACCCCAGAAAAACTAGCGGTCGTGACCGTTCGTCCAGAGTCGCTGTCCATTAGCGGTTTGTATGGCTATGTGGCGTATTTACAGTCAAATCGACAGGATGCCAGCCGTTATGAATTGGCGTTCTGGCGAAAAGTGCTGGTGCCATTCACTGTCGCGGTGATGTTGCTCGTTGCACTGTCATTTATTTTCGGCCCGTTAAGGTCGGTAACCATGGGCGCACGGATTTTACTTGGGGTGATCACAGGCTTTGTCTTCCACGTTTTTAATGAAGTATTTGGTCCGATTTCGCAAGTATATAACCTTACGCCGGTGCTTGGTGCTTTGTTGCCGGGGATCGTGTTTGCAACGGCGGCGCTGTATATTCTGACCAGAAACCGGACTTAAAAACAGTCGGCCGGGCGCTCGACCCGGCGGCTGTTCCATTCATTATTTCCAATTCTTAAATTGATTCGCTTCTTTACTGAGAACAATCACTTCACACTTCGCGAGACGATCTTGCAGGGCAAGTTTTTGTTGGCCGAACAACACAGCAACATTACCTAGCCCGAGGCAGGCAGTGAAAACGCGAATTAGCGCCTGTTTTTTGCTGATGCGGCTACCATCTTCATTTTGTACCCGCATGCGCCACGTGCGCATTCCCAACGTTTGTCCACCACGGACCCAAAAACCAGTATAAAACCAGATGACAACAGCAATGAGATAGAAAGTGTAGAACCAGTTACCTTGCAGTAAACTCGCATGGTCTTGACCTTCACTTAAGGTGACAAGCCCCGACAATGTCAGCAAACCGACAAACCCAAGGGCAAGACCACTTGCGAGCATAATCACAGCAGTTACGACAAGAATATCGTAGACAATAGCGCCAATCCGTCGCCAGAATCCAGCGCGGTGTGCTTTGACAAATTCAACAGCGGCGTCTCGTGACGGAGAAGTAGACGAATGTTCAGTTGCAGGCATAGATGCGTTCTTTTTATGGTTCAAATAACAAGCAAACAGTTTACCATGACTAAAAGTTTTTGTTCAGCCCACTTGCAACGAAATCAAGCTTGAGTATAATGCGCTGCGTTCGGTTCGAAACCGACACAGATTCAAAAAATGCCTGGGTGGCGAAATTGGTAGACGCAGCGGATTCAAAATCCGCCGGGCTAATCCCCCGTGACGGTTCGAGTCCGTCCCCAGGCACCATTCTTAGTTAGTTCCCTTTGTTTCAGCAATCCACTGATGAACCCGACGCTCAAGAATTGGTAATGGCAATGAGCCACCGCCGAGCACGGTATCGTGGAAGGCACGAATGTCGAACTGTTCACCTAATGCTTCTTCCGCTTCAGCTCTCAGTTCTTGAATACGCATCATACCAATCTTGTAAGCAGTCGCTTGTCCTGGCCAGACCAAATACCGTTGGATTTCGGAGCGAACAGAGCCTTCGGTAATCGGCGTATTGACTAAGAAGTAATCGACCGCTTGCTCTTCAGTCCAACCGAGTGCATGCATGCCGGTATCGACAACTAAACGCGCAGCCCGCCAAATCTCGGCAGTTAAGCGCCCGAAGTCGGAATAATCGTCACGATAGCCGCCCATTTCTTTGGCGAGTAGTTCTGAATAAAGAGCCCAGCCTTCAACATATACAGTATGACGATCGAGGGTTCTAAACTGAGGAAGGCCAGTTAATTCTTGAGCAATTGAAATTTGCATATGATGGCCCGGGTTGCCTTCGTGGTAGGCCACTGACTCCATATCGACTTTCGGCATGGAACTCATATCGGAAAGGTGAGCGTAATAAATACCCGGACGCGAACCGTCTGGCGTGCCGGGGAAGTAGTGTTGTGCCGCGCCGTCCTCTTCGCGGAACGCTTCAACGCGACGGACGACTAAATCAGCTTTTGGTAAAATACCGAAGAAGTTTGGTAACTCATCAGCAATCGCGTCGAGATAAGCCTTGCTGTCGTCGAGATAGGCTTGTCGACCAGCGTCTGTATTTGGGTAGAAAAACTGCTCATCGGTGCGAATAAACGCAAAGAAATCCTGTAAATCACCGTCGAATTCAACCCGTTGTTTAATTTCGATCATCTCGTCTTGAATGCGTGCAACTTCGTCGAGACCAATTTGGTGAATTTCTTCGGCGGTGAGATCAGTGGTGGTGTGATACCACAACATAAATTGATAATAATCGTCACCGCCTGGGTATTTACTCACGCCAGTAGGATTACTTTCGGCGTTGACTTGATCAGCATCGAGCCAAGTAATGAGCTGTTGATAGGCAGGGCCGACATGGTGAGTGAGCGCTTGCTGCACCGCTTGATGAAGTTCACTGGCTTGCTCCGCAGTTATCGCGTCGTTCGCGAGTAACTGCTCAATTTTAGCCGTCGCGTCAGCGTACAGAGGAGCTGATTCGTCGCTTTCACTGAAAGGCTGGCCGGTGACTAAGGCTTGGGACTGACGTAAAGCACCTTGATAACCAAAGTCGGGAACACGGATGCCATTGTTTGCTTTCTCTTTAGCTTGGCCGAGCAGAACTTCAATGGCGCTGCCGAGTTGCTCAAGTCGACTAATATAAGCTTGCATATCAGCCAATGAATCAACGCGGTGAAATGAAATCAGAAATTGTGGTAAGTAGGCATGCACGCTCGACATTTGGTGGAACACATAGCTCATGTGTTGGTATTCGAAAGCACGCACGTCACGTTCTACTTGATACATCCATAAGTCATAGGACGTTTGTGCTTCGATGTCGAGTTGATCATAGTCAAAGTTTGCTGCGAGTTCGCTTGCTGTCTGCTGTAACCAGCGCACCATTTCACGTTGGCTTGCAAGGCTCATATCGTCGAGTTGGTCATAGCGATCTTTGCGACCGAGCATAGTCATCTGCATCGGACTCATTTGCAGACGCTCTTCGAAGCGTTCGTCAAACCATTGGTTCAGGCGTTCGGTTGTCGAAGTTGCTAATTCAGCGCTAGTTGTGCGCACGTCAGCAGGACTTTCCTGTGTCGCCGGCGGTGCTTCACCGCAGCCGGTAAGGGCTAAACTAAGCGCGCAAGCAAGAAGAATGTAGCGAATCATGAGTAGCTCCAAGAATGTTGTCAGGATATTATTGTTGAACTATTAAACATACGCGCTGATCAGAAAATCAACAACTTTCTTCAGCATGAATAAGCATGATCCGTGGATGTTATCTATACACCCGAGTCAGTGGTATACTGACAGTCGTCAAGCAATGGCGTGACAACGCGCCACTTGTTTGAATCACTAGGAGCGTCGAACATTGGCAGACCTAGGTTTAAATAAAGGCCCATAGGCCGTAGAATAAAAGAGAAAGATTATTACTAAAATGAATGAAAAAAACGCTTCTGAGCAACCTCAATATGACGTGCAGATTCCGTCTCGTGAAGACATGCTTGAAGTTATTAAAAAGGCTGTAAAGCCGGTCGCATTTAGCGATATTTTAGCGCATTTCGGTTTACGTGATGAGCGCGAGCACATTGGTGTCAAGCGTCGCTTGCGGGCCATGGAGCGTGACGGGCAGTTGGTTTACACGCGTAATGACTCCTATGGTATTCCCGAGCGAATGGATTTGAAAAAGGGCACCGTCATTGGCCATCGCGATGGTTTCGGCTTTGTTCAATCAGACGAAGGCGGACAGGATCTTTTCCTGCCGTTCCATCAGATGCAATTGGTTATGCACGGCGACCGTGTGTTAGTCAAAGCGGGGTCGAGTGACTCCCGTGGCCGTCGTGAAGGGCGAATTGTCCGTACGATTGCAGAAGAGCCTCGGGAGATTGTTGGCCGGTACTTTGTTGAACAAGGTGTGTCGCTGGTTGTGCCGGATGACACACGTTTAGCTCAAGACTTAATTATTCCGCCTGAGTTCGTTAATGGTGCTCGCCACGGTCAAATCGTCGTGGCGGAAATTGTCTCGCGTCCAAGTCGACGCAGCTCACCCGTTGCACGCATTAAAGAAGTTCTTGGCGACCACATGGCGCCGGGCATGGAAATTGAAATTGCCATTCGCGAGCACAATATACCTAATCAATGGCCAGACGCCTTGATTGCTGAAACGAAAAAAATCCCAGCTGAAGTTTCCGAGAGTGACAAGCAAGGACGAGTAGATTTACGCAAATTACCGTTGCTGACTATCGACGGTGAAGACGCTCGCGATTTCGACGACGCTGTTTACGCTGAGCCTGAAGGCAAAGGCTTCCGATTGTGGGTTGCTATCGCTGACGTCAGTCATTATGTGCGGGTTGGAAGTGCACTTGATCGGGAAGGATTAAACCGCGGAAACTCGGTCTATTTCCCTAATCACGTTGTTCCTATGTTGCCAGAAGCCTTGTCTAATGGCTTGTGTTCATTGAACCCGCAAGTGGATCGCCTCTGTATGGTGGCAGAAATGACCATCGGTGAACGTGGCAAGCTGAATACGTTCAAGTTCTATCCGGCGGTGATGAATTCGCATGCGCGGCTGACCTACAACAAAGTGGCGGCGATTCTTGATGGCGATGTCAAGTTGCGTCAGCAGTACGACCATGTGGTGCCGCACTTAGAAACTTTGCATGATTTATACAAAGTACTGCGTAAAAGTCGCGAACAACGCGGCGCAATCGATTTTGATACGGTGGAAACGCGCTTTATTTTTAATGCGCAGCGTAAAATCGAACATATTGTGCCGATTCATCGCAATCACGCCCACATGCTTATTGAAGAATGCATGATTATGGCTAACGTCGCCGCCGCTCGCTTTGTCGAGAAAAGTAATGGTGGCGCGTTATTCCGAGTGCATGACTTACCAGACGAGGAGCGCTTGTTTGCATTCCGACTCGTACTCGGTGAGCTGGGCCTAACCATGCCATTGCGTGATGAGGCCCATCCGTCAGACTTCGGCGACGTGTTGGCACAGGTCGCTGATCGGCCGGATCGTGAGTTGATTCAGACCATGCTGCTGCGTTCGCTGCAACAAGCGATTTACTGTCATGAAAATCGTGGTCATTTTGGCTTAGCGCTAGAAGCATATGCGCACTTTACCTCGCCAATTCGCCGTTATCCGGATTTGGTGCTGCATCGTGAGATTAAACGTATTCTTGCCAAGCAGTTTCCTGATCTCGCTGGTCTTGAGGGCGCACATAGTTATGCTGAGAATCAGTTAGCAGAGCTTGGCCCGCACTGTTCGCAGACCGAGCGTCGCGCCGATGATGCAACGCGACAAGTCGATGAGTGGCTGAAGTGTGAGTTTATGCAAGATCACGTGGGTGACGAATTTGACGGTGTCATTTCGGCAGTTACGAATTTTGGATTATTTGTGCGCTTAAACGACTATATGATCGACGGTCTTGTGCATATTTCTAACCTAACCAGTGAATATTTCCATTACGACGCAGAACGACATTTGTTGATTGGCGAAAGCTCGGGCAACGTTTATCGCTTAGGGGACAAAGCGCGGGTGAAAGTCGCTGCAGTCAATCTCGATGAGCGCAAAATTGATTTTGATTTGTTATCGGTTGAGCAAACATCAAATGCGATTGCACCACGGCGTCGGCAGGAGAAGAAAACGCAACGAGGCAAAGGCAGTTATAAGCCAAAAGTCGCTGAAAAAAGCGGTAAGAAGAAATCTGCTGGAAGCAAGGCAGCGAAAGCAAAGAAAGCCAAGAAAACTGCACCAGCCGGTGCGAAAAAGCGTACGCCGAAAAATAAGAAACGTTGATCGCGTTAGCTCTGGTATCGCAACCGTGACGGAGCTCACTGGTTGCGACGGTCGTTGAGACCATAGTTGAAACAGATATTGAGAAAGAGTTCATGAGTAAAAACGAAGCGGTATACGGCATTCATTCAGTGAGTGCTATTTTAGAGCACGCACCGGAGCGCGCAGTTGAATTATTTGTGCAGAAAGATCGCGACGATCCCGCGGTTCAAGCAATTATAAAAGCGGCTCGTTCTGCAGGATTACGTCCCCAATTTAGTCAGCGGAAAACTCTCGACGAACGTGCCGGTGAAGGTAACCACCAAGGTGTTTATCTCATCGTAACACCGGGTCGTACGTGGCAAGAAAATGACTTACCTGAACTCGTTGAAAAGGCTGGTCAGCAAGCGTTATTTTTAGTGCTCGACCAAGTAACGGATCCACATAACTTAGGTGCATGTTTACGTACCGCAGACGCTGCTGGCGCTACGGCAGTTGTTGTACCGAAAGATAAAGCAGCGGGTTTAACCAGTGTCGCCCGCAAAGTCGCCAGCGGTGCTGCTGAAGTGGTACCGTTAGTGATTGCGACCAATTTGGCACGCGCCATTCGTATTTTGAAAGACGAAGGCGTTTGGGTGACAGGCACCGCTGGAGAAGCCACGAGTTCACTTTACGAGAATAAGTTTATTGGTCCAACAGCATTAGTGATGGGCGCCGAAGGCACAGGTATGCGCCGTCTTACCCGTGAATTGTGTGACGATCTCGTGTCCATTCCATTAGCGGGAACGGTCAGTAGCTTGAATGTTTCCGTCGCCGCTGGCGTGTGTCTCTTTGAAGTTGCTCGTCAGCGTCGGCAGCTCAAGGGATAGTCATGTTGCAACGTTTGCTACCCATTATTGGTGTCACGCTGGTTATTCTAGTGCTCGCTTTGGGTGCATTTTTTAGCGCTCCAGATGAAGATGCCAGTCCACAACGCCCGCAAGTCTGGTTGGAATGGCAGTATGATGAAAACAATCGACTTTTGATCAATGCCGCTGAAGATTTGAATTACCGTGTGCAAACGCATCATGCGTATCGCTTGGCTACATCGCCAGAGCTGGCTTCTCATGTTGTTCAGGTTGAACTTCAGTTACTTGCTGCGGAACAACTGGTTATTCGCGGTCGTCTCGGCGAACGCTTGATTGTCGTTGACGGACCGAGCGAGGTGTGGACCAGCTTAGTGCCACAATTTTTCCGTTTGCTGAATGAAGAGATTCAACAGCAAGCGGAGTAGATCCACATGGCGCTCAGCTGTAAACGAAGGCTGAGCGCTGTTTTCTGCTATTAATCCCCGCTTTTACTTGCGTACACTGCCTAACTTGCGTACAATTCGCCGGCTTGATCAGCCCACTAATTTATAGTTCAAGTTCCTTGCCTCCATGTCAGCCGGGCTGAGCTGTACTCAGGCTTTAATCCATAAGGAGCAATTAATGCGTCATTATGAAATCGTATTCATGGTCCATCCAGACCAGAGCGAGCAGGTTCCAGGCATGGTTGAGCGTTATAGCGAAACTGTGACTCAAGCGGGTGGTACTATCAACCGTTTGGAAGACTGGGGTCGTCGCCAATTAGCATACCCAATCAACAAACTGCACAAAGCTCACTACATTCTGATGAATGTTGAAGCAAGTTCAGAAGTGATTGACGAGTTGGAAACCAACTTCCGTTACAACGATGCGGTACTACGCAGCCTGGTTATGCGTAAAGACGAAGCAATCAGCGAACCTTCACCTTTTGCTAAGCCAAAAGAAAGAGAAGATCGCCGTGAAGCGAAAGCTGAGACTGAATCTGCTGAGTGATGTCGGCTACAGCTCAGGAATCCGTTATTAACCAACTTATTATTCGCGGGATTTTAGTTAAAGAACCGCGATTGACTCGCAGCCCAGCAGGAATTGCACATTTGTCCTTGGTGATTGAGCATCGCTCGATTCAACAAGAAGCAGGATTAACACGACAGTGTTATGCGCGCATTCAAGCGGTGGTGAGTGGAGATGGGGCAGATTTCTGGTCAACGAAATTAATTCTGGGAAGTGAAATAGAAGCAAGTGGTTTCATTCAGCGACATGAAAACGCAAATGGCATCGCCCGGCTTGTCCTTCACGCTCAGAACATAAAACAGGTTTAATAGGAGAACACCATGGCTCGTTTTTTCCGTCGTCGTAAGTTCTGCCGCTTTAAGGCAGAAGGCGTAAAAGAAATCGATTACAAAGATATCGCTACGCTGAAAAATTATATCACTGAAACTGGTAAGATCGTTCCAAGCCGTATTACCGGTACTTCAGCTAAGTATCAGCGTCAGCTGGCTCGCGCAATTAAGCGTGCCCGTTACCTGAGCTTGCTGCCATACACTGATGGCCACAAGTAAGGGAGACTTTAACAATGAATATTATTCTTCTCGATAAAGTTGCAAATTTGGGCGGTCTGGGTGACCAGGTTACCGTAAAGTCAGGTTACGCACGTAACTTCTTGTTCCCAACGGGCAAAGCAGTTCCAGCGACCAAGTCAAACGTTGAAATGTTTGAGCAGCGTCGTGCAGAGTTAGAAGCTAAATTAGCAACTGACTTGCAAGCCGCTGAAGCGCGCGCAGAGAAAATCAATGCGCTGGACGCTATCGTTATCACTTCTAAAGCGGGTGACGAAGGTAAATTGTTCGGTTCAATTGGTACTCGCGACATCGCTGACGCAGTTTCTGCTGCTGGCGTTGAAGTGCAGAAGAGCGAAATTTTGATGCCTCACGGCACTATCCGTGAAGTTGGCGAATTCGAAATCGAACTGCAACTACACGCTGACGTTTTAGCGGCAATTACTCTGAAAGTCGAAGCAGAGTAATTCCGGACTTACACGTCTATTACATGAAAAGCAGCACCTCGGTGCTGCTTTTTTTTTATCTCCTGTGTATTATCAAACTCTGATTTCCACTACAGCGAAAATGGATCCTCGTGGCTAACGATAAGAAAAACACAACCGACGCTAAGCTCGCAGCCTTGAAAACGCCCCCGCATTCAATTGATGCTGAACAATCAGTACTTGGCGGCCTGATGCTCGATAATGAGCAGTGGGACAATGTTACCGAACGGGTGATTACCGACGACTTCTATTTACATTCTCACCGCTTAATATTCGCGGCGATGGCGCGTTTAAGCGAGGAGTCGAAACCGGTCGATTTAGTCACGCTGACCGAGCGACTCGAACAAATCAATGAGCTTGATCGGGTCGGTGGTGCGGCTTATCTGATGGAGCTACAGAAGAACACGCCGAGTTCGGCAAATATTCTCGCCTACGCCGATATCGTTCGTGAGCGCGCATTGATCCGCGAAATGATTGGTGTTGCCAATCAGATTGCTGAAGCCGGGTATGACACCCAAGGGCGCAGCAGCAAGCAGCTGCTTGATTTCGCTGAGCAGCACGTCTTTCAGATCGCGGAAAAGCGCAGTACTGGAGAGGAGGGGCCGCAAGGACTGGTCAATATACTCGACAAAACCCTGGATCGAATCGAATACCTTAGCCGCCATGCGAATTTGAGTGGCGTCACTGGCGTGTCGTCTGGGTTTACTGACTTAGATAAGAAAACCGCGGGTTTACAACCTTCTGACTTGATTATCGTTGCGGCGCGCCCATCGATGGGTAAAACCACTTTTGCCATGAATTTAGTTGAACATGCAGCATTGAACGAAGAGAAGCCGGTGGTTGTCTTTAGTTTGGAGATGCCGGCAGAGCAAATCATGATGCGGATGTTGGCCTCTTTAAGTCGCGTCGACCAAACCAAGGTACGTACTGGGCAATTAGACGATGCAGATTGGCATCGCTTGACCTCGGCAATGTCGGTGTTAAAAGACCGAGGTAAGCTTTATATTGACGATAGCTCTGGCCTCACGCCTACAGAAGTTCGTTCACGAGCGCGGCGTATTGCTCGTGAACATAAGGGCGTCAGTATGATCATGGTCGATTATCTACAATTGATGACGGTTCCGGGCATGGCCGAAAACCGAACGCTAGAGATTGCCGAAATTTCGCGCTCACTGAAGGCCTTAGCTAAAGAATTAAAATGTCCAGTTGTTGCGCTTTCCCAGTTGAATCGCTCACTGGAACAGCGCTCAGATAAACGTCCAGTCAACTCAGACTTGCGTGAGTCCGGCTCAATTGAGCAAGATGCGGACGTGATTATGTTTATTTACCGCGACGAAGTTTATCACCCGGATTCTGCTGATAAAGGTCTGGCAGAAATCATTTTAGGTAAACAACGGAACGGTCCGATCGGCCGCATTAAACTGATGTTTCATGGTCAATATTCACGCTTCGATAATTACACGGGTGCGGATATCGACGATGAATATTAAAGCAATGCCGAAGCCGAGGTAAATCATGGCCGACTTAATGCGCCCCGCATGGGCTGCAATTGACTTAGCAGCGCTGCAGCATAATGTAAAAGTGATTCGCAAGCTTGCCGGCGGCAAACGGATTTTGGCCATTCTCAAGGCGAATGCCTACGGCCATGGTTTGCAACGCATTGCCCAAGCTTTAAGTGAGATTGACGCGATTGGTGTCGCCCGAGTCGACGAGGCATTGCAATTGCGGAATGCCGGTGTAACCCGACCGATCGTGTTACTTGAAGGCTTCTTCGATGCCTCGCAAATTCCGGTGTTAGCGGCGAGCAACATTCAGCCCGTCATTCATAACTTGCGGCAAATGAAAGAATTGAGTCAAGTTGACCAATTAGGCGATACCTTGAAGGTATGGTTAAAGATAGACACGGGCATGCATAGACTGGGTTTAGAACCGGATCAGGTGGTCAGCGCCTATCAACAACTTCTCGACTTACCACAGGTGAGCGACCACCCAGTAGTGATAAGCCATCTTGCTTGCGCTGATGAGCCCGAGCATCCGCAAAATCAGCGTCAAATTGAGTTGTTCGCGACGATTCTGCAACAACTACCGCCAAGCTCAACGTCGTTGGTCAATAGTGCTGCTTTGTTGGCGCAACTCGCACCGAAATACGACTGGGTTCGCCCTGGACTTGCCTTATATGGTGTAAGTCCTTTTGCAACCAAGATCGGTGCCGACCATGACCTAAAAGCGGTGATGAATTTGCGTGCAAGTATTATTTCCGTGCGGCAAATAAAGGCCGGTGAAGCGGTCGGTTATGGGGGGCACTGGGTTGCTTCCGAAGACACGCATATCGGTATTGTTGCGATTGGTTACGGTGATGGTTATCCACGTCATGCGCCGGAGGGGACGCCGATATTAATTAACGGCGACATTTACCCACTGGTCGGTCGCGTTGCTATGGACATGGTGACCGTGAACCTTGGGCGTCGATTGACCGTGAAACTTGGTGATACAGCCGAGCTTTGGGGCGCAAAATTACCCGTTGAACGGGTCGCAGAGGCGGTAGGAACGATTCCTTACGAACTGCTGTGTAACGTTGCCCGCCGTGTGCAACTGGAATACCAATAAAAGACTGAGTTACGCGTGCTGACATTGCTCGCAAACGCCAAGGGCTTCAACCGTTTGGTGTTGGACTTGGAATCCTTTCTGCTCAGCTTGATTGATAAATTCTTGATGAATGCCGCTGGAGTGAATTTCTTGCACATTTCCGCAAAGTGAACAAATGAGCATTTGCACTGGATGTTGTTTCTCGAAATGAGAACAAAGTACGTAGCTATTCGACGAAGATACTTTATGAACAAACCCTTGCGCTTGCAGGAACTCCAAGGCTCGATAAATTGTTGGTGGTTTAGCATTGGGTACTTCAGCTTTCAACATCTCAAGTAAATCATAAGCACCCACAGCGCCGTCTTGCTTCGTTAGTATCGCAAAAACTTCACGTCGCGTCGGCGTTAATCGCACACCCCGGCGTTGGCACATGATTTCGGCACGCTTGATGAGTTGTTCCGTTGATTCAGTTTGCATCAGGCTCACTTCCACACTATTTAAAACTTCAATTCTTTGATCCTCTTAGTGTGCGCTAATCGGACGCTGTAAACAAGCCTCAGAATGGCGTAAAATGTCTCCCTCATTCGTTTCAAGACCTGCGGGCGCTCAGTGCCCTCTGTTAGGAGTAGTAGATGATTTCCGTAGCCCCGATGCTGGACTGGAC
>SR_TP_S13solDRAFT_1000156_pt1 | contig 34029 bp, 30 predicted proteins | sample SodReaTP_S13sol_FD_11159 | JGI IMG/M metagenome (IMG submission 11159)
CTGTCATTGCGAGCGCAGCGAAGCAATCCAGGGGCAAGAGGGCGATGGCCCTGGATTGCTTCGCTGCGCTCGCAATGACGGGACAGCCGTCCGAAGCAGCTGACAAAGCTCAATTCACTTCCGGCCGGGCTCTGAGGAGGGGCGAGGCCCGTCACGAAGGACCGGGGCCGGGGGCGACTGCGCAACCACCGACTGCTGGGGGCGGGAAGGGGACGTGAGGTCCCTTTTAAGTCACAAGGTTTTGCGGTAAGCCGGAGGCAGCACACCAGATCAGGGGTCCGCTGCCGTGACGGTCATTGCCTCCAATCCCTCGGTCCGCCCCGCCGGCCAGTCGGCCGCGCCGGCCCGGATCATCGTGCTCGGCAACGAGAAGGGCGGCTCGGGCAAGTCCACCACGGCGATGCACCTGATCGTGGCGCTGCTGCGCATCGGCCGCAGCGTCGGCGTGATCGACCTCGACGCCCGCCAGGGCACGCTGTCGCGCTATGTCGAGAACCGGGCCGCCTTCGCCGAGCAGAACGGCCTGCCGCTGCCGCAGCCGGAGCTGCGCCGGGTGGAGCGCTCCGAGGCGCCGGCGCGTGCCGAGGCCGAAGCCGAGGAGCAGGAGCGGCTGCAGGCCGCTGTCGCGGCGCTGGCCCACTGCGACTACCTGGTGATCGATACGCCGGGCTCGGACTCGCACCTCTCGCGGCTGGGCCACACGCTGGCCGACATCCTGATCAGCCCGCTGAACGACTCCTTCGTCGACCTCGACCTGCTGGCGCGTATCGACGCCGAGGGGCTGCGCATCCTCGGCCCCAGCGTCTATGCGCAGATGGTCTGGGAGCAGCGGCTGCGCCGGGCCAAGGCGGGCGGGCGGCCGATCGACTGGGTGGTGATGCGAAACCGCCTCTCGCACCTCGACGCGCGCAACAAGCAGCGGGTCGGCCAGCTGTTGGAGCAACTCGCCGGCCGCATCAACTTCCGCCTGGCGCCGGGCTTCGGCGAGCGCGTGGTCTTCCGCGAGCTCTTCCCCAAGGGCCTGACCCTGCTCGACCTCAAGGACGGCGGCACCGACCTGACCATGAGCCACCTCGCCGCCCGCCAGGAGGTGCGCGAGCTGCTGCGCACCATTGGCCTGGGCAGCGAGGAGAGCGGCGCCGAGGAGAGCTTCGCCCGCGCCGCGGCTTTTTGACGGCACCGAGGGTCCCTGCCATACTCCTTCCCCTATCGAAGGGGCTGGAGCCTTGGCCATGAAGCGCCGGAACTGGGTCGTCGAGCTGGGCTCGGACGGGCAGGTGACGATCCCTGCCGAGTTGTTGGCCGAGCTCGGCCTGAAGCCGGGTGACGCCCTCGTCGTTCGGGCCGAGGAGGGCGAGTTGCGCCTGCTCGAGCGCGGGAAGGCACTGGAGGATCTGCGCCGCCGGGCGGCGGAGGTCTTCGGCGTGTGGAAGCCGGGCGAACCCTCCATGGTGGATGAACTGATCGCCGAGCGGCGGGCCGAGGCGGCCAAGGAAGATGCCGAAGACGAGGCGTTCCGTAGACGGCGGGAGGCCCGCCGCAAGAGTGGATGACGCGGGTCGTGCTCGACAGCTCCCCCCTGGTCGCCTTCCTCAAGGCGGAGCCGGGGGCGGAGCGGTTCATGCTTCAAGCGAACAAGGCCTTGATCTCGACGGTCAACCTGGCGGAGGTCATCACCAAGGCCGTCGAGTTCGACCTCGGCCTCTCCATCGTCGAGGATACGCTCTCCACCTATGACATCGAGGTCGTCCCTTTCGACGAAGACGGCGCTCTGGCCGCCGGCCTCCTCCGGCCACTGACCCGCCATCTCGGCCTGTCCCTCGGTGACCGTGCCTGTCTCGCCCTGGCGCAGGCGCAAGGGCTGCCGGTGCTGACGGCCGATCGGGCCTGGGCGGGCCTGGATCTGGGCGTCGAGGTGCAGTTGCTGCGCGACTGACCCCCGCACCGCTGGCGCGACCCCCTTCGCGCGCCTATCTTTCGTTCAGCATGAACGACGATCGCAAACTGCCCAGCGACGCTCCGGGACGGCGGCCCGCCGCCGACCGCTCCGAGGTCGAGGCCTTCCTGCAGCGGGTGGCGACGATCCGCCCCAGCGGCAAGGCCGCGGGCGCGCGCGGCCGGCTGATCTTCGGCCTGGACGCCACGGCCAGCCGGCAGCCGACCTGGGACCGGGCGATGCACCTGCAGGCGGAGATGTTCTCCGAGGCCGCCGCGCTCGGCGGGCTCGACGTGCAGCTGGTCTTCTACCGCGGCTTCGGCGAGTGCAAGGCCAGCAAGTGGCACTCCGAGGGCGAGGGCCTGCTGCGCGCCATGACGGCGGTCACCTGCCTGGCCGGGCGCACCCAGATCGCCCGGGTGTTGCGCCACGCGCTCAAGGAGACGAAGCGGCGCAAGGTCGACGCCCTGGTCTTCGTCGGCGACTGCGTGGAGGAGGACGTGGACGAGTTGGGGCACCTGGCCGGCGAGCTCGGCCTGCTCGGCGTGCCCTGCTTCGTCTTCCACGAGGGCGACGAGCCGATCGCGCGCAACGCCTTCGAGCAGATCGCCCGGCTCTCGGGCGGCGCCTGCTGCCGCTTCGACGCGGCTTCGGCGCGGGAGCTGCGCGACCTGCTCTCAGCCGTGGCGGTCTATGCGGCCGGCGGCCGGCGGGCGCTGGCCGATTTCTCGCAGCGGCGCGGCGGCGCGACGCTGCGTCTGACGCACCAGGTTCGCTAGGCCGGGGCGGGGAGGGGGGCTTGGTCTTCTGGCTACTGCTCGGCCTCGCGCTGCTGCTGCTCGGCTTGGCCGGCCTGCGCTGGTACTCGACGGCCGACCCGCGGGCCGTGCTGCGCGCCCTGCGCTGGGGCGCCGCCGTCGCCGGCATCGCGCTGCTGCTGCTGGTCGTCCTCGGTGCCGGACGGCAGCTGCTGGCCCTGGCGCTGCCGCTGCTGCTGCCGGTGATGGCGCAGCTGCCGCACTGGCTGCGGCGGATGCGGGCGGCGAGCGGCCCCTCGCCCGGCGGCAGCTCGGCCATCGAGACCCGCTTCCTGCGCATGCGCCTGGACCACGACAGCGGCGCCATGGAAGGCACGGTGCTGGAGGGGCCCTTCCGCGGACGGCATCTCGCGGAGCTGTCGGAGACGGAGCTGGTCGAGCTCTGGCGCGACTGCCGCGCCGAGGACGAGCAGTCGGCGGCGGTGCTGGAGGCCTATCTCGATCGCACCCACGGCGCAGACTGGCGCGCCGCCGCCGGCGCCGGACAGGCCGGCGGAGACTCCGGGGAGGAGAGGGGGCGGCGCCGGCACCAGGCGGCGTCCGGCAGCATGAGCCGGGAGGAGGCCTGCCAGGTGCTGGGCGTGGCGCCGGATGCCGACGAGGCCGCCATCAAGGCCGCGCACCGGCGCCTGATGCAGCAGTACCACCCCGACCGCGGCGGCTCGGACTACCTGGCCGCCAAGATCAATCTGGCGAAGCAGGTGCTGCTGGGGCGCTGAGGGGCGTCGCTGCGATCATTCCGGGGCGCTTTCGGGGGCGAGGTTGTTCGCGCCGCGCTGCGGCAATATATCTGGTCCGCCAGCCCCGCCTTTTCCCTCAGCAGTTTCGGGACAGCCACACGATGATCAAACCGATCCGCAAAGCCGTCTTTCCGGTCGGCGGCCTGGGCACGCGTTTCCTGCCGGCGACCAAGTCGATGCCGAAGGAGATGCTGCCGGTGGTCGACAAGCCGCTGATCCAGTATGCCCTGGAGGAGGCGCGCGCGGCGGGGATCGAGGAGTTCATCTTCGTGACCGGGCGCGGCAAGACCGCCATCGAGGACCACTTCGACCACTCCTACGAGCTGGAGCACAGCCTGGAGGAGCGGGGCAAGAGCGAGGCGCTGGAGATCGTCCAGGCGTCGCTCTTCGAGGCCGGCCAGGTCGCCTACCTGCGCCAGCAGCAGCCGCTCGGCCTGGGCCACGCGGTCTGGTGCGCGCGCAACCTGATCGGCGACGAGCCCTTCGCGGTGCTGCTGGCCGACGATCTGGTGTTGGCCGAGGAGCCTTGCCTGGCGCAGATGGTCGAGGCCTACAACGAGACCGGCGGCAACGTCGTGGCCGTCATGGACGTCCCGCGCGACCAGACGGCGAAGTACGGCATCCTCGACGTCACCGAGGACGACGGACGCATCGCCCGGGCCAAGGGCCTGGTGGAGAAGCCGAAGCCGGAGGAGGCGCCCTCGACCCTCTCGATCATCGGCCGCTACATCCTGCAGCCGCAGGTGCTGCGCGAACTGGACCGCAAGGAGACCGGCGCCGGGGGCGAGATCCAGCTGACCGATTCCATGGCTCGCACCATCCCCGAGGTGCCCTTCCACGGCCTGCGCTTCGCCGGGCGCCGCTTCGACTGCGGCAGCAAGGAGGGCTTCCTGGAGGCCAACATCGCCTTTGCGCTGGCGCGCCCGGACCTGCAGGATGCCATGCGCGCCATCCTGCAGCGCTACGACTGAGCCGGAGGGCGACGGCATGACGGCGCATCGCTTCGATCCCACGCTGCTGCGCGAGTACGACATCCGCGGCATCGTCGGCAAGACCCTGCACGAGGCCGACGCCCGGGCGCTGGGAAGGGCCGTCGGCACCACGATTGCCCGCAAGGGCGGCAGCCGCGTGGCGGTCTGCTACGACGGCCGCCTCTCCTCCCCGGCGCTGGAGGCGGCCCTGGTCGAAGGCCTCTCGGCGAGCGGCATCACGGCGCTGCGCATCGGCCTGGGGCCGACGCCCCAGCTCTACTTCGCCGTCCACCACCTGGACGCCGACGGCGGCGTGATGATCACCGGCTCGCACAACCCGCCCGACTACAACGGCTTCAAGCTGATGCTGGGCAAGAAGGCGGTCTTCGGCGAGGACATCCAGGCGCTGGGGCGCCTGGCCGCCGCCGGCGATTTCGCGAGCGGCAGCGCCGAGCCGGAGACCCACGAGATCGGCGACGCCTATCTGGAGCGCCTGCTCGCGGACTTCGAGGGCCCGACGGACCTCAAGATCGCCTGGGACGCCGGCAACGGCGTCGCCGGGCCGATGATGCGCCGCCTCGCCGAGCGGCTGCCGGGCGAGCACATCCTGCTGTTCGACGAGGTCGACGGCAGCTTTCCGAACCACCATCCCGACCCCACCGTGCCGAAGAACCTGGAGGCGCTGAAGGAGGTGGTGCTGCGGGAGGGCTGCGACCTGGGCATCGCCTTCGACGGTGACGGCGACCGCATCGGCGCGCTGGACGGGCAGGGCCGCCCGCTCTGGGGCGACCAGATGATGCTCTTGCTGGCGCGTGACGTGCTGAAGGAGCGGCCCGGCGCCACCATCATCGCCGACGTCAAGGCCAGCCAGTCGCTCTTCGACGGCATCGCTGCGCTCGGCGGCAAGCCGGTGATGTGGAAGACCGGCCACTCGCTGATCAAGGCGAAGATGCTGGAACTGGACTCCCCCTTCGCCGGGGAGATGAGCGCCCACCTCTTCTTCGCCGATCGCTTCTACGGCCACGACGACGCGCTCTACGCGGCGATCCGCCTGCTCAATGCCCTGAAGACCTGGGGCGGCAGCCTGGCCGACTTCCGCGATTCGCTGCCGCAGGTGGTGAATACGCCGGAGCTGCGCTTCCCCTGTCCCGAGGAGCGCAAGAAGCCGGTGATCGAGGAGGTGCGTGCGCGGCTGGCGGCGGCCGGAGCAGAGGTCGACGCCACCGATGGCGTGCGGGTGCGCGACGGCGCCGGCTGGTGGCTGCTGCGCGCCTCCAACACCCAGGACGTGCTGGTCGCCCGCTGCGAGGCCGAGGACGAGGCCGCCCTGGAGCGCCTGCGCGCGACGCTGACCGAGCAGCTCGCCGCCAGCGGTATCGAGGCGCGCGAGAGCTGACGAGCCGGGACGCGTTTCCGGGGGAGCGGCCCAGGCGGGGCCGGGGAGGGGCGATGCATTTCTTCTTCTACGGCACCCTGCTGGACGCCGAGGTGCGCCGGGCGGTGATGCCGCATCTGGCCGGCGACCTGCACCTGCAGCCGGCGCGCCTGCAGGGCTACCGCCGTGTGCGGGCGCGACGGGCGACCTATCCGGTGCTGGTCGACCACCCGCGCCGCGCGGTCGAGGGGCTGCTGGCCGGCGGGCTGGACGCGCGGGCGCTCTTCCGCATGGCGCAGTTCGAGGGCGATCGCTACCTGCCGCGTCGCCTGCGCGTGCGCGCCGCCGACGGGCGGCAGGTCCGGGCCTGGGTCTTCATGCCGGCGCGGGCCTCGCACGCCGCCTCGGGAGACTGGTGCATCCGGCGCTGGCGCAGCCGGCACAAGCGGCGCCTGCTGGGCGACATCGCCCGCTGGATGACCGAGTTCGGCAGCGATACGGACCGGGCGCACGACCTGAGCTGGCCCTTTCGCCGCACCATCCACGCCCTGGCCGCCGAGCTGGAGGTGGAGGAGCGGCGCAGCCGCCTGCGCCGGGCGGCCTGAGCGGCCTTCACCTCGCTTTAACATAACTTCCGGCAATCTCGTCCCCGAGTTCGGCCGTCCGAGGCCGGCAAAGGAGGAGCGGTCGAGGAGCGGCAGGGTATGAGCGAGATTGGAGCGGCGGCGGAGAAGGCCGCGGAAGGCGGTCTGGTCGACGAGGTCGCCGGGCTGGCCGGCGAACTGGGGCTGGAGTTGGCGGATGTCGCCGGCAACGTCGAGGCGATCTCGCGCACGCTGGAAGGCCAGGCCGCGGCGCTGGAGCAGCTCTCCGGCAACGCCGCGACGGTGAGCCGCGCCAATCACCACGTTCTGAGCGTGGCCGGCGAGGCCCGCGCGCGGGTCGGCCAGGCGGTGGAGCGGGTCGAAGGCTCGCGCGGCGCGGTCGAGCGCTGCCTCGGCGACATCCACGCCCTGGTCGAGGCTGTCGGTGCCATCGAGGGGCAGCTCGCCGGGCTGCAGGAAGCCCTCTCCCAGGTCGGGCAGGTGGCCGCCGGCATCGACGCCATCGCCAAGCAGACCAATCTCCTGGCGCTCAACGCCACGATCGAGGCCGCGCGGGCCGGCGAGGCGGGCCGCGGCTTCGCCGTGGTCGCCGGCGAGGTGAAGAACCTGGCGGGCCAGACCAGCAGCGCCACGCAGCAGATCGACCGCACCCTCGCCGAGCTCCGGCAGCAGGCCGACGCCCTGATCACGCGCGGTGGCGAGACCACCGGCCGGGCACAGTCGGTGCGCGAGGGTACGCGCACCCTAGGCGAGGTGATCGAGACCGTGGGGACGGCCCTGCGGGAGGTCGAGGAGAGCGCCGGCGGCATTGCCCAGGCGGCCGGCGAGATCGACGCCCAGTCGGCCGGCTTCGGCTCGACCCTGGAAGGCATGAGCCACGAGGTCGCCGGTACCGGCGACACTCTGGGCGAGGCGCGCGACCGCATCAACCGCCTGCTGGGCGTCGGCGAGACGCTGCTGGGGCTGGTCGCGGGCAGCGCCGACAACAGCCTGGACCGCCCCTTCATAGAGCGGGCCAAGGAGGTCGCGGCCGCGATCGGCGAGGCCTTCGAAGCGGCGCTGGCGGAAGGGCGGATCACCGAGGCGGGGCTGTTCGACCGCGCCTACCGACCGATCGCCGGAACCGATCCGCAGCAGTTGCTGGCCGGCTGCACGGAGCTGACCGACCGGGTTCTGCCGCCGCTGCAGGAGCCGGTGCTGGACTTCGATCCGCGCGTGGTCTTCTGCGCCGCCGTGGACGAGAACGGCTACCTGCCGACCCACAATCTCAAGTTCTCGAAGCCGCAGGGCGCCGACCCGGTCTGGAACAACGCCAACTGCCGCAACCGGCGGATGTTCAACGACCGCGTCGGCCTCTCGGCCGGGCGCAACACCAAGCCCTTCCTGCTGCAGACCTATCGCCGCGACATGGGCGGCGGCGAGTTCGTGCTGATGAAGGACGTTTCGGCGCCGATCCTGGTCCGGGGCCGCCATTGGGGCGGGCTGCGCATCGGCTACCGCATGGGGTAATCCGCCGCTGGGCGCCGCTGTCCCGACCGAAAAGCGAAACGCCCGCCGTCGCCGGCGGGCGTTTCTGCTTTGCTGGTCGGGGAGAGAGGATTCGAACCTCCGGCCCCTACGTCCCGAACGTAGTGCTCTACCAGGCTGAGCTACTCCCCGGCAAAGCGGGCCGAAGGCGCTGCGGCGTCCGGCCCGGGCCGGCTATATAGCCGCTCGCGGGAGGCTATGCAACGGCGAAGCGCGGGCGCTTCGACACCGCTCAGCCGCCGTACATCTGCTGCGGCAGCCAGAGCACAAGGCCGTGGAACTCGAAGACCAGGCCGACCGCCAGCAGCTGAATCAGCACGAAGGGAATCACCCCCTTGTAGATGTCGACCGTGCTCACCTGCGGCGGCACCACGCCCTTCAGGTAGAAGAGCGAGAAGCCCACCGGAGGTGTCAGGAAGGAGGTCTGCAGCGCGACGGCGAAGAGCACCACGAACCAGGCGAGATCGAAGCCCATCGCCGCCACCACCGGCCCCACCAGCGGCAGCAGGATCAGGGTGATCTCCAGCCAGTCCAGGAAGAAGCCGGCGAGGAAGGTGATCAGGAGGATGACCAGGACGATGCCGCCCGGCGGCAGCGGGATCGACTGCAGCATGTGGGCGATGAAGTCGTCGCCGCCGAGCTGCCGCAGCGTTATGGCGAAGGCCGTGGCGCCGAGGAAGATGCCGAAGATGAAGGCGGTGGTCAGCGTGGTCCGGTAGCAGACATCGCGCAGCACCGAGAAGCTCAGGCGCCGGTTGGCCAAGGCCAGCAGGGTGGCGCCGAAGGCGCCGAGGCCCGAGGCCTCGGTCGGCGTGGCGATGCCGAAGAAGATGGAGCCGAGCACGGCGACGATCAGCCCGATCGGCGGCAGCACCGCCAGCAGGGTGTCGCCGATCAGCCGCCAGGTCACCGGCTCCAGGTTCGTGGCCGGCGGCGCGAAGCGGGTGGAGACCCGGGAGGCGATCAGCACGTAGAGAATGTAGAGGAAGCCCAGCATCACCCCGGGGATCAGCGCTCCCATGAAGAGATTGCCGACCGAGAGCGAGAGCTGATCGGCCATCAGGATCAGCATGATGCTCGGCGGGATCAGGATGCCGAGCGTACCGGCCGAGGCGACCACGCCGCTGGAGAAGCTGCGGGAGTAGCCCTGGTCGAGCATGATCGGCATGGAGAGCATGGCCAGCAGCACCACCGAGGCGCCGACGATGCCGGTCGAGGCGGCGAAGAGGATGCCGATCAGGATGACGCCGACCGCCAGCCCGCCGCGCACGCGCCCGAAGAGACGGACGAAGTTCACCATCAGCTTTTCGGCGACGCCGGAGCGTTCCAGCATCAGCCCCATGAAGATGAACATGGGCAGGGCCACCAGCACCCAGTTGGACATCTGCCCGTAGATGCGCTGGACGAAGAGGCCGAAGATTCGCCAGCTGTTCAGGAAGTAGGTATCGGTGCCCAGGTACTGGTTGGCGAGCACCGAGCCGACGGCGAAGAGCACCGCGACGCCGCCGAGCACCCAGGCGACGGGAAAGCCGGTGAAGATGAGGGCGATGAAGGAGCCCAGCATCCCCAGGACGAGGATTTCGTAGGTCGCGAGCACGGGCGGGGGGCTTTCCTAGTGGGTCGCGGAGCCGCCGCGCGGCCGCGGGACGCCGAAAAGTAGGGCCGTGATCCGCAGGAGGCGCGACAGCGCGGCCAGCGCCATGAAGGCGAAGGCGATCAGGATCACGGACTTGATCAGCCAGCGCATCGGCAGGCCGCCCGGGGCGGCCGAGACCTCGCCGATGCGCCAGGAACGCTCGACGAAGGGGATGGCGTAGTCGAACACCACCCAGATGAAGGGCAGCAGAAGCACCAGCAGGCCGAGCATCTCGATCCAGGCCCTGGCCTTCAGCGAGAGCCGCTCGGCCAACACGTCGACGCGGACGTGGCCATCTTTCAGGATGCAGTAGGACAGCCCCATCAGGAAGCCGACCGCGTAGAGGTGCCACTGCAGCTCCTCCAGCGCGATGTAGTTCGTGCCGACGAGGTAGCGCAGCACCACGTTCAGCACGATCAGGGCGATCAGCAGGACCCAGATCCAGGAGAAGAGTTCGCCGGTCCGTCCGACGATCCAGTCCAGGATGTCGCTGATCCGGGTACGCGGGAAGTCGAGGGCGGTGGCGCCTCGCGCCACCGCCGCATCGACCTTCTCGACGTCGACTTCGATGTTGCTCAAGACGTCACCCGGTCAGTCCGCCAGATGCTCCAGCTGCCAGGTGCGCGGCAGGTAACCCAGCGCCTTCCAGGGCGCGTGCTCCTTCTGGAACTCGATCATGGCGGCGTAGACCCTGCCGAACATCTCGTCCTGCTCGCTGCGCCGTGTCATGACGGTCTGGGTGGCCTCCCAGAAGGCGTCGAGCATCTCGTCGGGGTAGACCGTCAGGTTGACGCCCTGCTCCTCGAAGCGCTTCAGCACCGCGCCCTGCAGCGCCTCCGCCTTGGCCAGGGACATGGCCACGCCGGCCGTGCAGGTGGTCTCGATCAGCGCCTGGGTCTGGGCGTTGAGGTCGTTCCAGACGCCGAGGTTGACATAGAGGTACTGGTTGGTGGAGGGCTGGTGCCAGCCCGGCAGGTAGTAGTACTTGGCGACCTGGTAGAAGCCGAGCTGCTCGTCGACCGTCGGCAGCGAGAACTCGGTGGCGTCCAGAACGCCGGTCTCCAGTGCCTGGTAGAGCTCGCCGCCGGGCAGCATGGTCACCGACATGCCGAGCTCGCTCATGATCTCGCCGCCGATGCCGGCTGCGCGGAAACGCAGCCCCTGGAGATCCTCGACCGAGTTCAGCTCGTTGCGGAACCAGCCCGCCGCCTCGGGGCTGATGGTGCCGCAGAAGATCGGGTAGACGTCGTAGGGCTCGAACAGCTCCTTCAGCAGCTCGTCGCCGCCGCCGAAGTACATCCAGGCCATGAACTCCTGCGGATCCATGCCGAAGGGCACGGCGCCGAAGAGGGCCGAGGCGGGCACCTGGCCCCACTCGTAGCCCATCCAGGAGAAGCCGGCGTCCATGTTGCCGTTGGAGACGTTCTCGAAGATCGAGAGCGCCGGAATCAGCGTGCCGGGCTCGAAGACCTGCAGCTGCACCGCACCGCCGCTGTTCTTCTCCAGGGTCTCGGCGACCCAGGGCATGGTGTCTCCCAGCGCCGTGAGCGACGAGGCGAAGGCCATCGGAATCTGCCAGCGCACGCGGTCCAGGTCGGCTGCCGCCTGGCCAGAACCGGCCAGCAGCGTCGCCGCCGCCACGGTAGCGCCGAGCGCGGTCGCGCAGAGTCTCTGCTTGATCGACATGAAAGGTCTCTCCTCCCTGTGATGCGCCTTTCGGCCGCCTCCCCGGAACGGGGATCTCTGTCGGATGAGCGGGGCCACTGCGATCTTCGGTCGCTGTGTGGGACCGCTTGCCGCGAAGATATTGCAGGCGCGAAAAGGCGGCAAGCGCCTTCACGCCGCTCAGCCGCCCCTGACCGCCAGCGCCTGCCGCACCGCGTCGAGCTGCACCGCCGGGTCGATGTCGATCCAGGAGGTGATCTCCAGGCGGCGGTCGTCCAGCACCTCGGCCGAGGGGTGGCTGCGCGCCCAGGCGGCGACGGCGGCGTCGCGGGCCGCGAGCAACTGCTCGATCTGCGGGACGTAGAGGCGCAGCAGGGCCGTGAGCCAGCGGTTGACGGCCCAGGAGGGCCGGATCTGCTCCACCGCGAAGCAGTCGAGCATCGCCGTCACGTCGGCGGCGCGGTACCAGGTCTCGCCGGTGACCCAGCGGTTGACGGTGAAGAGCCGCAGCGGCCGTCCGCGGTCGTCCATGGCGACGGCGACCAGATGCGACAGCGCCTCGTTGCCGCCGCCCTTGGGCCGGCCCGACGCGGTCGGCGCCGGGCGGATGCCGGCGGGCATGCCGAAGGGGCGCAGGAAGGTGTGGAAGTGGCCGTGCTCGCGAGGGAAGCGCTGCTCCGGCGGGTGGGCGTGGTAGTAGTACTGGGCGTGGGTCTCGGCGTCGTAGGCGTCGCCCTTGGGGTAGTGCTCCCACTGATAGAAGGTGCCGGCGCCGCGCAGCAACTCCCCCACCACGTTGTCGCCGGTCTTGGCGAGCAGGCGGTGGATCTCTAGCAGTTCCGCGCCCGCCGCCGCCATCCGATGCAGCCGCTCGGGCGGCTGCGCGGCCAGATCGGTGGGCGCCGAGGCAGCGACGGTTCTGGCGGGAGCGGTGGCGCGCATGCTTCGGCGTCCTCGCGGTGGCGCGGCCGTTCTCCTGTCAGTCCCGCACCACCAGCACCGAACAGCCGGCGTGGCGGACCACGCGGGCTGCGTTGGGGCCGAGCAGGTAGTCTTCCAACTCCGGCCGGTGCGAGGCCATGACGATCAGGTCGCAGCCGGTCTGTCCCGCGTGGTGCAGGATCTCCCGGTAGATGTTGCCGTGGCCGACGATGTGCTGCGTCTCGATCTCTTTCGGTACCTTGGCCGCGACGAAGGCGTGCAGTGCCCGGTCGGTTTCCGCCAGGGCGTCGCGCTCGTAGCCCTTGGGGAAGAAGCCGCCGACGATCGAGAGGCCGAAGTCCGGCACGACGGTGATGACGTGCAGCCTCGCCCCGAAGGAGCGGGCGCAGGCGACGGCCGTCGCCACGGCCTTTTCCTGGGTATCGGGGTCGGCGAGATCGACCGCCAGCAGGATGTCGCGATACATGGCCGTCTCCTCAGGCCTCGGCTGGCCGCGCGGTGCCTTGGAGGCGCGCGCGGCGGCGCTGCAACAGGTAGACCAGGCCGAGCAGCAGCAGGGCCGGGATGAACATCAACTCCTTCGGCGGCCGCTCGGGGTTGGGCACCAGCACCTGCTCGATGTCCCAGCCCGTGCCGACGCCGTAGCGGGCGGCGTCGCCCCGCTCGATCACCTGGGTGACCGACACGGCGTCGCCCAAGGGGGCGACCATCATGCCGGCGTGCATCAGCCGCTGCGGCGGCTCGGCGCGCGGGCCGAGGTTGAGCATCACCGTCTTGGTCACGTCGTCGAAGCTCTGTGGATCGTAGCCGCTGACCCGCAGGCGCAGGAAGCTGTTGGCCGGGGTCCGCTCGACGATCTCGAAGAGTTCGGCGGGCGGGCGCTCGGCGTACTCCGGCTCGATCATGTCCATCCAGAAGCCGGGCCGGAAGAGGGTGAAGGCCACCAGCAGCAGCGCCAGGCTCTCGTAGAGGCGGCTGCGGGTGAAGAAGAAGCCCTGGGTCGCCGCCGCGAAGACCAGCATGGCGACCAGGGCGCTGGAGACCACCAGGAAGAGCTGCAGCGGCCCCTCCACCCCGATCAGCAGCAGCTGGTAGTTGAAGATGAAGATGAAGGGCAGCGCCACCGTCCGCATGGAATAGTAGAAGGCCTGCACGCCGGTCTTCAGCGGGTCGCCGCGTGACACCGCCGCCGCCGCGAAGGAGGCGAGGCCGACCGGTGGCGTCACGTCGGCCATGATGCCGAAGTAGAAGACGAAGAGATGCACGGCGATCAGCGGCACGATGAGGCCCTGCTGCGAGCCCAGCTCGGCGATCACCGGCGCCATCAGCGAGGCGACGATGATGTAGTTGGCCGTGGTCGGCAGGCCGAGGCCGAGGATCAGGCAGAGCACGGCCGTCAGGATCAGGATGATCATGAGGTTGCCGCCCGAGACCTGCTCGATCACCTGGGTCAGCACCTGGCCGACGCCGGTCTGGGCGACCACGCCGACGATGATGCCGGCTGCGGCCGTGGCGACGCCGATGCCGACCATGTTGCGCGCGCCGATCACCAGGCCGTCGATCAGATCGTGGCCGCCGCGCAGCGCCGAGCCGAGGAAGTCGCGGTCGGCCTTGCGGAAGAGCGTCAGCAGCGGCCGCTGCGTCAGCAGGATGAAGATCATGAAGACCACGGCCCAGAAGGCCGAGAGGCCGGGCGAGAGGCGCTCGACGATCAGGCACCAGATCAGGATGACGACCGGCAGGATGTAGTAGAGACCGCTCTTGATGGTGGGACCCGCCTCCGGCAGCTTCAGCACAGGGCTGTTCGGGTCGTCCACCTTCAGTTCCGGCACCTGGGCGGCGTACCAGACCAGGCCGACATAGGCGGCCAGCACGCCGAAGGCCACGACCCAGGTCGCCGCCTCGCCGAAGGCCGTGCGGGTCCAGCCGATGCCGTAGTAGACCGCGCCGGCCAGGATGATCAGGCTGCAGACTGTGATGCCGAAGTTGATCAGGCTGCGGTAAAGCGGCTTGGGGTTGGGCCGCGGCAGCCCCTTCATGTCGGCCTTCAGCGCCTCCAGGTGCACGATGTAGAGCAGGGCGATGTAGGAGATGATCGCCGGCAGGAAGGCGTGCTTGATGACGTCGACGTAGGGAATGCCGACGTACTCCACCATCAGGAAGGCGGCCGCGCCCATCACCGGCGGCATGATCTGGCCGTTCACCGAGCTCGCCACCTCCACCGCGCCGGCCTTCTCCGAGGAGAAGCCGACCCGCTTCATCAGCGGGATGGTGAAGGTGCCGGTGGTGACGGTGTTGGCGATGGAGGAGCCGGAGATCAGGCCGGTCATGCCCGAGGCCACCACCGCCGCCTTGGCCGGGCCGCCGCGCAGATGGCCGAGCAGGGCGAAGGCGACCTGGATGAAGTAGTTGCCGGCGCCGGCGCGGTCGAGCATCGAGCCGAAGAGCACGAAGAGGAAGACGAAGGAGGTGGAGACGCCGAGCGCGATGCCGAAGACGCCCTCCGCGGTCAGCCACTGCTGCGACATGACGCGGCTGAAGGAGGCGCCGCGATGCGCGATCATGTCGGGCATGTAGGGCCCGGCGAAGGTGTAGAAGAGGAAGACCGCGGCGATGACCGTCAGCGCCGGCCCGAGCGCGCGCCGCGTCGCCTCCAGCAGCAGCACCATGCCCATGCCGGCGACCGCCAGGTCGGCCAGGGTGGGGGCGCCGGGACGCATCGCCAGCTCGCGATAGAAGACGTAGAGATAGGCCGAGGCGGCCGCGCCGGCCGCGGCCATGAGCCAGTCCAGCTTCGGCACGCGGTCCAGCGGCGTCGGCCGGATCGCCGAGTGGGCGACGACGAGGGCCGTGGCCGAGGCGAGGCCGAAGATCAGCCCGCCGTTGACGTTGCCCGCGGCGAACTGCAGTGCCGCCGCCACCGCGCCGCCCAGGCCGCCGAGCGCGAAGACCGCGCCGAAGAGCGGGAAGCGCCGGCTGCTGGCGATGACGCCGGGGAAGGCGGTGAAGGCCAGGAAGAGCGCGAAGGCCAGGTGGATGGAGCGCGCCTGGGTGTCGTTGAAGATCAGGAAGCCCAGCATGAAGGGCAGGGGTGAGGCGTACCAGAGCTGGAACAGCGACCAGCAGAGCGCTACGCCGTAGAGCAGCCGTGCCGGAAAGCCCTCGGGAGACCGGGCCCCGGTATCCGCCTGGGCGACGAGATCCTCCGCGCGCGGGTCGCCCGCCTCGGGCGCTGCCGTCCTCTCGCTCATGCCTTTCGCCCCCTGCTCGAGCCGTCCCCGGAACAAAGGAGGTGCGGGACGGCCGGGCGGCCGTCCCGCGACCGGATCACCTCAGGTGGATCACCTCAGGCCGGCTTCCTCGTAGTAGCGTAGCGCGCCGTCGTGCAGCGGCGCCGAGAGGCCCTGCGTGGCCATGCTCTCCTTGTCGAGCACGGCGAAGGCCGGGTGCAGGCCGACGAAGGAGTCGAAGTTCTCGAACACGGCCTTGACCACCTCGTAGACCACGTCGTCCGAGGTGCGGGTGGAGGACACGAAGGTGGCGCCCACGCCGTAGGTGTGGATGTCCTCTTCGTTGTTGTACATCCCGGCGGGGATCGTCGCCGAGAAGTAGTAGGGCGTCTCCTCGACCAGTTCGTCGATCTCCGGCCCGGTCAGCGAGATCAGCTGGGCGCCGCAGGTCGCCACCGGCTCTGCGATCGAGCCGGTCGGATGGCCGACGGTGAAGAGGAAGGCGTCGATGCGGTTGTCGCAGAGCGCCTGGGCCTGCTCGCGCGACGGCAGCTCGGAGGCCAGGGAGAAGTCGCTCATGGACCAGCCGAGCTTGTCGACCAGCACCTCGACCGCAGCGCGCTGGCCGGAGCCGGGGTTGCCGACGTTGACGCGCTTGCCGCGCAGGTCCGCCAGCCCGCTGATGCCGGAGTCCGCCCGCACCACCGCGGTCAGCGGCTCCGGATGCAGCGAGAAGACGGCGCGCAGCTCCTCGTCGGGGCCGGCGTCGGCGAACTGCTCCAGGCCGTTCAGGGCGTTGTACTGCACGTCGGACTGCACGATGCCCATATCGAGCTCGCCCTGGGCGATGGTGTTGACGTTGAACACCGAGCCGCCGGTGCTCTCCGCCGAACAGCGGATACCGTGTTCCTGCCGATTCTGGTTGACCAGGCGGCAGATGGCGCCGCCGGCGGGGTAGTAGACGCCGGTGACGCCGCCGGTGCCGATGGTGACGAACTGCTGCTGCGCCTGGGCGCTCGTGGCGCCGGCCAAGCCATAGGCGCCGACGGCGAGGGCCGCCGCGGCGGCCGTGAGTGCGATCCTCTTCATTTTCGCTTCCTTCTTCTCTATTGCCTTCGTGGTCATGACGTCGAGTTGCCGCGGGGCGAGCGCGCCACGATCGAGGGCGACCGGCAAGGGGGACCCGCCGACCGGCGCACCCGCGGTCGCCCGCCACGGCCGCACGGCCCGGCGACAACCGAAGGGCGAAGTCCCGGCTTCCGAAGAGGCCGGCTGTCCAGGCAAGGTCCGCTCAAGCGCCACCCGTTCACGATCGCTCCGCAGCGGCGTCTGTCGCGCCGCTTGTCCGGCGACTAAAGCACCGTTGAAGGGGGGAAGGCTACCCCAAACGGCCGCGTGGCGGGGACGGCCACCCAACCGGGAGGCGGCGGGCCGCGGCGGCGTCGGCCAGGGGGCGGCCCAGCGCCGCGGCGCCGCGCGCCACGGCGGCCACCAACGCGGCGTTGTCGGGCGCGACCTCGCCGTCGGGCAGGAAGAGGTTGTTCTCGAAGCCGACGCGGGCGTGGCCGCCGAGCGCCGCGGCGGTCAGCGCGCAGGCCGTCTCCTTCGGGCCGAAGGCGCAGACCGCCCAGGGGTGGCCGGCACGGTTGGCCTGGACGAAGGGCAGCAGCTCGGCCGGCTCCGAGGTCTGGTCCTTGGCGTAGCGGCCCAGCACGAAGAGCAGGAAGTGCGGGCCGGGCGGCAGCACGCCGCGCGCCACCAGGTCCTCGAAGCGCGCCAGGTCCTCCGGCGCATAGAGGATGAACTGCGCCTGGATGCCGGCCTCGCGCACCCAGGCGAAGAAGCGGCCGGCCTCGGGCTCCGCCGCCGCGTCGGGCACCAGCTCGCGCACGGCGAAGCTGGCCGCCTCGGGCACCAGCTCCCGTACGCAGTCCATCTGCTCCTGCGGTGTGAAGCGGCCGACCGCCTCGGTCGTAACCTGGATGACGATGTCCTCGCCGCAGGCCTCGCGCACCGCGTCCGTGGCCTCGCGGTAGCGGCCGACGTCGAGGCTGTGGGCCTCGGCGGCGTCGCGCACGTGCAGGTGGATCATGGCCGCGCCGGCCGCGACGCAGCGCCGCGCGGTCTCGGCCAGCTCGGCCGGCGCGATGGGCAGGGCCGGGTGGTCGGCCTTGGTCTTGCGCGCGCCGTTGGGGGCGACCGCCAGCAGCAGCGGATCCCAGGCGGCGGCCGGCATCAGGCGACCTCCGCCAGGGCGGCGTCGACAGCGGCGCCCAGCTTCTCGGCGATCTCGGCCACCTGGCGCTCCTCGATGATGAAGGGCGGGGCCAGCAGCACGTGGTCGCCGGCGCGTCCGTCGGCGGTGCCGCCCATGGGATAGCACATCAGACCGTGCGCCATGGCCTGGCGCTTGATGCGCGCATGGAGCTTCAGCGCCGGATCGAAGGGTGCCTTGCTCGCGCGGTCGGCCACCAGCTCCAGGCCGAGGAAGAGGCCGCGGCCGCGGATGTCGCCGCGGTGGCGGTGGTTGCCGAAGCGCTCCTCCAGTGCCTCCGTCAGCTCGGCGCCGCGGCGGCGGACGTTGGCCAGCAGGTCCTCGCTCTCGATCGCCCGCTGCACCGCCAGCGCGCCGGCGCAGGCCGTGGCGTGGCCGATGTAGGTGAAGCCGTGCTGGAAGCTGCCGCTGCCGCCGAGGATGGTGTCGTGGATCTCCCCCGACAGCAGGCAGGCGCCGATCGGCTGGTAGCCGGCACCCAGGCCCTTGGCGCAGGTCAGCAGGTCCGGCGCCACCCCGTCCTGCTCGCAGGCGTAGAGCGTGCCGGTGCGGCCCATGCCGCTCATCACCTCGTCGAGGATCAGCAGGATGCCGTGGCGGTCGCAGATCTCGCGGATGCGCTTGAAGTAGCCCGGCACCGGCGGCACCGCACCGAGCGTGGCGCCGACCACGGTCTCGGCGACGAAGGCGATCACCGTCTCGGGGCCGAGCTCCCGCAGCATGGCCTCCAGCTCGTCGGCGACGCGCAGCCCGTAGGCCTCCTCGCTCTCGTTCTCGGCCCGGCCGCGATAGGCGTAGCAGGGGGAGACGTAGTGCGCCGGCAGCAGGATCGGCTCGTAGACCGCCCGCCGGCCGGGGTTGCCGCCGACCGAGAGCGCCCCCAGGGTGTTGCCGTGGTAGCTCTGGCGGCGCGAGACGAACCAGCGGCGCTGGGTCTCGCCCTTCTCGTGGAAGTACTGCCGCGCCAGCTTCATCGCCGTCTCGTTGGCCTCGGAGCCGCCGGACAGGAAGTAGACCTTCTCCAGCCCCGCCGGCGCGCGGGCGATCAGGTGCTCGGCCAGGGCTTCGGAGGGTTCATTGGTGAAGAAGCCGGTATGGGCGTAGGGCAGCACGTCGAGCTGCGCCTTGATGGCCTCGACCACCGGCTTGTAGCTGTGCCCCAGGCAGGAAACCGCGGCGCCGCCGGAGGCGTCGAGGTAGCGCTTGCCCTCGGAGTCGATCAGGTAGGGCCCGTCCCCGGCGACGGCGGTCGGCAGGGTCTGCTTCGGATCGCGGTGCAGGATGCGTGTCATGGCGCGTCAGTAAAGCTTCGCGAACGAACGGCGGCAAGCGGGATGGAGTCTTCGGTGCGGTTGCCCCCTCACCCCAACCCCTCTCCCACGAGGGGAGAGGGGCTTTAAAGTACCGGCGGCCCCTTTTGCGCCCCCTCTCCCCTCGTGGGAGAGGGACGGGGTGAGGGGGCCGCCCTACCCTAGCGCCGGCCGGAGCCGCTGCATGGCCTCGGCGACGCGGGCGGGGGAGGAGGCGAAGCAGAGGCGCAGGCGGCCTTCGCCGCCGGCGCCGAAGGCCGAGCCCGGGGCCAGGCCGACGCCGGTCCGGCGCAGCAGCTCCTTGGCGAAGGCCAGGCTGTCGTCCATGCCCTCGACGGCGAAGAAGGAGTAGAAGGCCGCCTGCGGCCGGGCGATGGTGACCCGCGGCAGGCCGGAGAGCGCCTGGAAGGCGATCTCGCCGCTCTGCCGGCAGCGCTCCACCAGCTCGGCGACGAAGGGCTCGCCCTCGCGGATCGCCGCCACCGCGCCCTCCTGCAGGAAGTGCTGCCCGCCGGAGGTGGAGTACTCGATCAGCTTGCCGAAGGTCTCGCCCATGGAGGGCGGGTGCAGCAGCCAGCCCAGGCGCCAGCCGGTCATGGCCCAGGCCTTGGAGAAGGAGTGGACGCAGATCAGCGCGTCCTCCGGCTCGGCCAGGCTGGCGAAGGAGGGGGCGAGCGGGCGGTCGTAGGTGAAGCGGTGGTAGACCTCGTCGGCGATGATCCAGAGGCCGTGCTGCCGGGCCAGGTCCAGCACCGCCTGCTGCTGCTCCGCCTCCATCAGCCAGCCGGTGGGATTGCCCGGCGAGGCGATGAAGAGGGCGCGGGTCTTCGGCCCGATCGCCGCGGCCAGCCTGTCCAGGTCGAGGGCGAAGCCGCCGTCGCTGCGGGGGTCGAGAGGCACCTCCACCGGGCGGCCGCCGGCGATGCTGACCGCGGCCACGGCGTTGGGCCAGATCGGCGAGACCAGGATCACCTCCTCGCCGGGCCGCAGGATCGCCTGGAAGATCAGCGCCAGCGCCGTCATGCCCGAGGAAGTGACGGAGATGCGCTCGACGTCGGCGCCGATGCCGAGCAGCCGCGCGTGGTAGTCCGCCAGCGCCCGGCGCAGCGCCGGGATGCCGCGCTTGTGGGTGTAGTAGGTGTTGCCGGCGCGCAGCGAGGCGATCGCCGCCTCGCAGATGAAGTCCGGGGTCGGCAGGTCGCCCTCGCCGACCCAGAGGCCGATGGTGTCGTCCCGCTCGAAGCCCAGCTCCCAGACCTGCTGGATGCCCGAGACGCCCAGCGCCTCCACCTCCGGTCGCAGCGGCAGGGGGGAGGCCGGGACGGCGGGGAGCGCCGGGGCGGTGGTGCTGGACATGGAGGAAGCCTTCGCGAGAGGGAGAGCTGTTCTTCCTGCCAGAGTCGCGGCCCGCCTGGCAAGCCGCGCCGGCGAGCCTCTCGCCGGGGGGTGGGGCAGAGACACCTCAGCAATGACACAGTGCTGCCCCGGGGCCTGCACTAACTTGTTGGTGAGGCCGGGGTGCAGACCACGGCTGACCGACCCGGCGACGCCGGAGAGGAAGGGGCGGCAGGCAGCCGCATCGACCGATCCGGAGCCGGCGGGTTACCGCCCGGCGGCGGCGCGCGAATGTGCCCATCCCCCATCCCCCCGTGCATTCGCGTCGTCGCCGCCGTGGCGGCCTCTTGAGACCCCTCTCCTCCTACCGCCTCGGCGGCGGCGCTCTCGACCTCCCCAAAGCCCCTTATCGGAGCGCCGCCGCCGGGCACCCTTTCCAGCCGCAGCCTGTCCCCGACCCCAGCCGTTGCCCGCACGAGGCATGGCAGGGTTGCGCCCCGTCGGGCGCGGAAGTGGTTGCCGGCTTTCGCCGCCTCTGGCCTAGTCGATGGGACCAAAAAGCCCTGCGGGAGGAGGCCATGCTGCGTCGTGCGTCGACCGCGCCGCTGTTCACCCTGACCCTGGAGCGCGGCGCCGGGGCGCCGCCGCTCTACCGCCAGGTCTACGATCAGGTCCGCCTGGCGGTGCTGGAGGGCCGGCTTTCGCCGGGCGCCCGCCTGCCCTCTACCCGGATCCTGGCGGAGGAGCTGCGCTGCTCGCGCAACACCGTGGTCGGCGCCTTCGAGCAGCTGCTGGCCGAGGGCTATCTGGAAGGCCACGTCGGCTCCGGCACCTACGTCTCCCGCGTCCTGCCCGACGAGCTGCTGAGCGTGCGCGCGCCGGGGCCGCGGCGCCCGGCCGGTGCGGTCGGCGAGGGGCCGGGCCTGGGCGAGCGCGGCCGCCGCCTGGCGCGGCTGGACCCGCCGGGCGCGCCGGCGCGCCGCGACGACGGCCGCCGCGCCTTCGTGCCGGGCATGCCGGAGACCGCCTTCTTCCCCTTCGCCGTCTGGGGCCGTCTGGTCGGCCGCTTCTGGCGGGTGCCGCCGCGCGAGCTGCTGCGGCCGGGCGAGCCCGGCGGCTTCCGGCCGCTGCGCGAGGCCATCGCCGCCTACCTGCGTGCCGTGCGGGCGCTGCCGGTGGAGCCGGAGCAGGTCTTCGTCACCTCCGGCGCGCAGCAGGCCCTCGACCTGGTCGCCCGCCTGCTGCTCGATCCCGGCGAGAAGGTCTGGATCGAGGACCCGGGCTATGCCGGCCTGCGCGGGCCGCTGCTGGCGGCCGGCGCGGAGGTGGTGCCGCTGCCGGTCGACGCCGAGGGCATCGCGGTCGCCGAGGGTCGGCGCCGCGCCCCCGACGCGCGCATGGCGGTGGTGACGCCCGCGCGGCAGTATCCGCTGGGCCTGGCCATGTCGCTGCCGCGGCGGCTGGAGCTGCTGGCCTGGGCGCAGCAGGTCTCGGCCTGGGTGGTGGAGGACGACTACGACAGCGAGTACCGCTACGCCGGCCGGCCGCTGGCGCCGCTGCAGTCGCTCGACGAGGGCGCCGGCCGCGTGGTCTATGTCGGCAGCCTGTCGAAGGTGCTCTTCCCCTCGATCCGCCTCGGCTACCTGGTGGTGCCGCCGGCGCTGGTGGAGCCGGTCAATCGCGCGCGCGCCGTGCTGGAGGACCATCCCGCCCTGGCGCTGCAGCCGGCCCTCGCCGCCTTCATCACCGAGGGCCACTTCGCCGCCCACCTGCGCCGCATGCGCGCGCTCTACCAGGCACGGCAGGACGCCATGCTGGCGGCGGCGCGGCGCCACCTCGACGGCATCGTGACCCTCTCCGGCAGCGAGGCCGGGCTGCACCTGCTGGCCCGCCTGGTCCAGCCCGCTCCCTCGCGGCCGGGGCTCGGCGACCGCGAGGCCAGTGCCCGCGCCGCCGCCGCCGGCCTCGTCGCCCCGCCGCTCTCGGCCTACTACTTCGACGGCCCCCCGCCCGGCGGCACCGACGCCCTCCTGCTCGGCTTCTCCGCCGTGCCCGAAGAGGTGATGGACGGCCAGATCGCCAAGCTCGCCCGGGCGCTTGAGAGGGTGCCGGCGGGGTAGGGGGTAGGGCGGCGACGCTTCTGCCCCGTCATCCTGAGCGTCAGCGAAGGATCTCGGGTCGACTGGAGCCTCACTCCCGCGAGATCCTTCGGCCTTCGGCCTCAGGATGACGGCCTGGGAGGGGCGAGGGAGCCCCTACTCCCCCTGCCGCTCCCTGACCCCGCCCGGCACGATGCGGCCGTCCTCGACGGTCGGGGCCTCGTAGTCGCTCCACGCGTCGCCGCCGCCGGTGGCGCGGAACAGCAGCAGGGTGGCGGCCATCAGGACCACGCCGGTCAGGCCGATGATCAGCCAGGGGGCCTTGGTCCAGCCGGGCGGCTCGGGGTCGCCGGCGTGGCGGGCGCGGCGGCGGGCGAAGAGCAGGTAGAGCCACCAGGCGAGGAAGGGCGCCACCAGCGGCAGCACGACGGTCAAGAGAATCCTGGTCATGCCGTCTCCGGCAGCTCGGCCGCCAGCACCTCTGCGAGGTTGCTCAGCATCCCCGCCGTGGCGCCCCAGATGTAGTAGTCGCCGTAGGGGTAGACGTAGAACTGGCGCAGCCCGCCGGCATAGCGCCGGGCGTGGCGCTGGCGGTTGGCGGGGTCGAGGAAGAAGTCGAGTGGCACCTCGAAGGCCTCGTCAACCTCGCGGCGGTCCAGCGCCAGCTCCTCCAGGGCGAAGCGCCCCTCGACCCAGCCGACCACCGGGGTCACGGCGAAGCCGGTGCGGGTGACGTAGAGGTCGAGCTGGCCGAGCGGGCGGACCAGCTCCGGCGCCAGGCCGATCTCCTCCCGCGTCTCGCGCAGGGCCGTGGCCACGGCGTCCAGGTCCTCGGGCTCGCTGCGGCCGCCGGGAAAGGAGATCTGCCCGGCGTGGTGCGCCAGGCGGGCGCTGCGGCGGGTCAGCAGCACGCGCGGGCGGCCGTCGCGCTCGACCAGCGGCACCAGCACCGCGGCGGCGCAGGGCACGACCTCCGCGCGGTAGAGGTCCGGATTGAGGTCGTGGTCGCCGCGCGGCCGGCCATCCGGCGCGGGCGGGCGCAGCGGGCGCCCGGCCAGGGCGCGCAGCCGCCGCGCCAGCGCCTCGGCGCTCAGCGGCTCTGCAGCGGAAAGAAGCTCCCCTTGCTCCATACGCCCAGTCGCTCCTCCCCCCTCTCGTTCTTCGCCTCGGCCAGCTCGGCCAGCTCATAGAAGACGGCGCGCCGGAGTCGCGCCTCCAAACCCGGCCTGACCAGGATATAGGGGCGCGGTTCGCCCTTGTCGCCCCGTTCCTCGATCCGCAGGGGGTGTGCCGCGTCCAGCTCCACCCAGTCGTCGACGTTGGTGCGGAAGCCGAGGCGCTGTTCGCGGCCTTCGCCCTCGCGTCGCAGCTCGACCGCCAGGAAGGGCGCGTCCTCCACCACGACGCGACCGCGCTCGACCGGTGTCACCAGCCAGTAGCTGCCGTCATCTTGTCGCCGCAAAACGGTGGAAAAGAGTCTCACGAGGGCGGGACGCCGGATCGGCGAGCCGCGGTAGTACCAGGTGCCGTCGGCGGCGATGCGCATGTCGAGTTCGCCGCCGCCGAGCAAGCGGTCCGACGCTTCCTCCGGCGCCCCCTCGTCAGCACCGGCGCCAGGGCCTATCTTCAAAGGGAAGTCCTCGCGTTCGGAATCAGCCATGGGATCGTCCGGGCCAGTGTCCCTCGAAACAGGAGAGTAGCGGCGTGACCGTCAGCACCACGACCCGCCACGACGCCGAAGCCGAGCGGCTGGCCGGCGAGATCGAGGCCCTCGGCCGGCGGCTGCAGTCCGTCCGCACCGCCATCGGCCGGGTCATCTTCGGCCAGGAGCAGGTGGTCGATCAAACCCTGATCACGCTGTTGGCCGGGGGACACGCCCTGCTGGTGGGCGTGCCCGGCCTGGCGAAGACGCGGCTGGTGGAGACACTGGGCACGGTCTTCGGCCTGGACGACCGCCGCGTGCAGTGCACGCCGGACCTGATGCCGGCCGACATCCTCGGCTCCGAGGTGCTGGAGGAGGGCGAGGGCGGCCGCCGGTCCTTCCGCTTCATCCCCGGGCCGATCTTCGCCCAGGTATTGATGGCCGACGAGATCAACCGCGCCAGTCCGCGCACCCAGTCGGCGCTGCTGCAGGCGATGCAGGAGCAGCGGGTCACCGTGGCCGGTCGGCCGCACGACCTGCCGCGGCCCTTCCACGTGCTGGCGACCCAGAACCCACTGGAGCAGGAGGGCACCTATCCCCTGCCGGAGGCGCAGCTCGACCGCTTCCTCATGCAGATCGACGTCGGCTACCCGGACTACGCGGCGGAGCGGGCGATGCTGCTGGCGACCACCGGCGCCGCCGAGGCCGCCAGCGAAGGGGTCTTCTCGGCCGCCGAGCTGATGGCGGCGCAGACGCTGGTACGGCGCATGCCCGTGGGCGACAAGGTGGTCGACACGATCCTCGGCCTGGTGCGCCGTGGCCGGCCCGACGAGAGCGAACTGCCCGAGGTGCGCGGACACGTCGCCTGGGGCCCCGGCCCGCGCGCCAGCCAGGCGCTGATGCTGGCGGTGCGCGGCCGTGCCGTACTGGACGGGCGGCTCTCTCCTTCGGTCGACGACGTGCTGACGATGGCGCCGCCGGTGCTGCGCCACCGCATGGCGCTGAACTTCGCGGCCCGTGCCGACGGCGTGTCGCTCGACGACATGATCGCCCGGCTCTGCGCGCCCTACGCCTGACCCGACCCGCGGCGCCGCCGGCGCCGCCCGAGCAGAGGAGAATCCCTGGCCGCGATGGTCTCCGCCCGCAACGATCCAGCCTCCGGGCCAGTTCCCGGGCCAGTTCCCGGGCCAGGCTCCGGGCCAGGCCCCGGGGAGAGGCTGCAGCCGCGGGCCGAGGTCCTCGCTTCCGGCCTCCCGCCGCTGCTGGTCGCGGCCGAGCGGGTCGCCTCGACGGTGATCCAGGGCGTGCACGGCCGTCGCCGCATCGGCCAGGGCGAGACCTTCTGGCAGTTCCGCTCCTATGAGCCGGGCGACCGGCCGCAGCTGATCGACTGGCGCCAGACCGCCAAGAGCGACCGGGTCTACGTGCGCGAGATGGAGTGGGAGGCGGCCCAGACGGTCTGGCTCTGGCGCGACGAGTCCGGCTCCATGTCCTGGCGCTCGGCGGAGGCGGGGGACAGCAAGCGCGGGCGCGCCGACCTGCTGCTGCTGGCGCTGGCGGCCCTGCTGCTGCGTGCCGGCGAGCGCATCACCCTGCTGGGCAGCGGCCGCCGCCCCGCCAGCGGCCGCCAGGCCCTGCTGCGGACCGCCGTGGCGCTGCAACGTGCCGCCGACACAGAGGGAGGAAGCGGCGCCGAGGCGGCCGGCGCCGGGCTGCCGCCGCGCGAGGCGCTGCCGCGGCACGGCCGCGTCGTGTTCTTCGGAGACTTCCTCTCCCCGCTGCCGGAAATCGAGGCGGTGCTGCGCTACTACGCCGAGCGCGGCCTGCGCGGCCATGTCGTCCAGCTGCTCGATCCGGCGGAGCTCTCCTTTCCCTTCGCCGGCCGGCTCCGCTTCGAGGGGCTGGAGGACGAAGAGCCCTGGCTGCTCGGCCGCAGCGAGGCGGTGCGCGGGGCCTACCTGCGGCGCCTGGAGCTGCAGTGTCGCGGCCTGGAGGAACTCTGCCGCCGCCTCGGCTGGAGCTTCTGCCTGCACCGCACCGACCGCTCCGCCGAGAGTGCCCTGCTGACGCTCTACCAGGCCATGGCGCCGCTGCCCGGCCCCTACGGCAGGGGGCGCTGATGCTGAGCCTCGGTCCCCTGGCTTTCGCCAGCCCCTGGATTCTGCTGGCGCTGCTGTCCCTGCCGCTGCTCTGGTATCTGCTGCGGGTCACCCCGCCGTCGCCGCGGCGGCAGCGCTTCCCGGCAATGCGGCTGTTGCTCGGCCTGCGTCCGAGCGAGGAGACGCCGGCGCGCACGCCCTGGTGGCTGCTGCTGCTGCGTCTGGCGATCGCCGCGCTGGTGATCCTGGCCCTGGCGCAGCCGCTGCTGAACCCGACCCAGCCGCTGCGCGGCAGCGGCCCGCTGGTGCTGGTGCTGGACGACGGCTGGGCAGCGGCCCGCGGCTGGGAGCGGCGGCTGGAAGCGGCCGACGGGCTGCTCGAGCAGGCGCAGCGCAGCGGGCGGCCGGTGGTCCTGCTGACGACCGCGCCCGAGGCCGCAGCACCGCCGGCGGGCGAGGGCCGCGCGCTGCCGCAGCAGAGTGCGGCGGAGCTGCGGCGCAGCCTGCAGGTGCTGGCACCGAAGCCCTGGCCGGTCGACCGCGCCGCCCTGGTCGAGCGCCTGGGCGACGCGCGCTTCGCCGGTGCGGCGGAGGTCTACTGGCTGTCGGACGGCCTCGATGCGCCGGGCAGCCGCGCGCTGGCCGAGCGGCTGCGGCGCCTGGGGCCGGTGACGCTGCTGCGCGACCCGCCGGAGATGCTGCCGCGGCTGCTGCTGCCGCCCGAGAGCGAGGGCCTGGACCTGCTGCTGCGGGTGCGCCGGGTCGCCGGCGGCTTTCCCGAGACCCTGGTGCTGCGCGCCGACGACGAGGAGGGCTACGAGGTCGCCACGACCGAACTCGCCTTCGAGCCCGAGGCACGGGAAGCCGTCCACCGCCTGACCCTGCCGCTGGAACTGCGCAACCGCATCGAGCGGCTGACCATCGAGGCGGAGCAGGGCGCGGGCGCCGTGCTGCTGCTGGACGAGCGCTGGCGCCGGCGCCCGGTCGGACTCGTGACGGTCGGCGCCGCCGATGGTGCCCAGCCGCTGCTGGAGGAGCACTACTACCTGGAGCGGGCGCTCGAGCCCTTCACGGAGATCTACCGCGACAGCCTGGATGGGCTGCTGCGCCGGAATACGGCGGTGCTGGTGCTGGCCGACACGCTGCTCGCCGGGGCGGAGCAGGAGGAGCGGCTGCGCAGCTGGGTCGAGGGCGGCGGGCTGCTGCTCCGCTTCGCCGGACCGCGGCTGCTGGAGGCGCCGGCCGACGGGCTGCTGCCGGTCCGTCTGCGCGCGGGCGGACGCACGCTCGGCGGAGCCATGGCCTGGGACCGCCCGGCCGGCCTGGCGCCCTTCCCCGACCAGGGACCCTTCGCCGGGCTGGCGCTGCCGGACGACGTGGAGGTGCGCCGCCAGGTGCTGGCCGAGCCCTCGCTCGACCTCGCCGACAGGACCTGGGCGCGGCTCGAGGACGGAACCCCGCTGGTGACCGCGGAGCGGCTGGGCGAGGGCTGGAGCGTGCTGGTCCACACCACCGCCAACGTCGAGTGGTCCGACTTGGCCCTCTCCGGCCTCTTCGTCGAGATGCTGCAGCGCCTGGTGGCGCTGAGTCAGGGCGTGACCGGCAGCGGCCAGGAGCCCTTGCCGCCGCTGCGGCTGCTCGACGGCTTCGGTCGCCTGGTGCCGCCCACGCCGGCGGTGCTGCCGCTGCCGCCGGCCGGCGAGGAGGCGGCGCTGCTGGGGCCACGGAATCCGCCGGGAGTCTACGGCAGCGCGCTGTCGCGGCGCGCGCTCAACCTGGCGCCGGCACTCGACACGCCGAGGCCGCTGCCGGCCGCCCTGCCGGGCCTTTCCGAGGCCTTCTACGGTGCCGACCGGGAACGCTCGCTGCTGCCCTGGCTGCTGACCGCCGCGCTACTGCTGGCGCTCGGCGACCTGCTGCTCGGGCTGCTGCTGCGCGGGCTGCTGCCCGGTTTGTGGCCCCGCCGCCGGCGCCCCGCCACGCTCGCCCTGCTGCTGGCCGGCGGTCTCGCCTTCGCCGCCCTCGGCGCGCCGGCCATGGCGGCGGCGCAGGAGCCCGGAGCCGCCGTCGGCGACGACGCCTTCGCCCTCTCGTCGGTCGAGGAGACGCGGCTCGCCTATCTGGTGACCGGCGTGCCGGCGGTGGACGAGACCAGCCGGGCCGGCCTCCATGGCCTCAGCCAGATGCTGATCCGCCGCACCACGGTGGAGCCGGCCGAGCCGGTGGGGCTGCGGCCCGGGCGCGACGAACTCGCCTTCTTTCCCCTGATCTACTGGCCGATCACCTCGGGCCAGCGCGATCTCGACGAGCCGGCGCTGGCCGCACTCAACGACTTCCTGGAGCATGGCGGCACCCTGGTGATCGACCTGCTGCGGCCCGACGCATTGGGCGGCTTCGGACGCGGCGGCAGCGGCGAGGAGACGCTGCGGCGCCTGACCGGCGGCCTGCTGATGCCGCCGCTGGAGCCGGTGCCGCCCGACCATGTGCTGACCAAGGCTTTCTATCTGCTGCAGGAGTTCCCCGGCCGCTACGCCGGCGGCGCGCTCTGGGTGGAGGAGACCGAGGAGCGGCGGCACGACGGGGTCGCGACGGTGATCCTCGGCGCCAACGACTGGGCCGCCGCCTGGGCGGTGGACGAACTCGGGCGGCCGCTGGCGGCGGTGGTGCCCGGCGGCGAGCGCCAGCGGGAGATGGCCTTCCGCTTCGGCATCAACCTCGTGATGTACGCCCTGACCGGCAACTACAAGGCGGATCAGGTGCACGTTCCCTTCATCCTCGAGCGGCTGGGACAGTAGGCCGTGGGCGCACTCGACCTCGCCTTCTCGCCGCTGCTGCCGCTCTGGGCCCTGGGCGCCCTGGCGGCGGCGGCCCTGCTGCTGGCCGGCCTGGGGGTGGCGCGCCGTGCGCGGGGCGTCTGGCTGCGCCTGCTCTTCGCGGCGGTGCTGCTGGCGGCCCTGGCCCAGCCGGCCCTGGTGCGCGAGCAGCGCGAGGGCCTCGACGACCTGGTCCTGGTGGTGGTCGACCGCAGTCCCAGCCAGCGGATCGGCGAGCGCACGGAACAGACCGACGCGGCCCTGGCGGAGCTGCGCGAGCGCCTGGAAGCCCTGCCGGGTACCGAGCTGCGGGTGATCGAGAGCAGTGGCCACCAGCCTGGCGGCGACGGCGGCACGAGGCTGTTCGGCGAGATCGGCCGGGCGCTGACCGAGGTCAGCCGCGAGCGGGTCGGCGCCGTCTTCATGATTGGCGACGGCCAGGTGCACGACCTGCCGGAGGAGGTCGGGCGCCTGGGCATCGACGCACCCTTCCACCTGCTGCGCAGCGGCGAGGACGACGAGGCCGACCGGCGCCTCACCCTGGTCAGCGCGCCGAGCTACGGCCTCGTCGGCCGGCCGCTGGAGCTCACCCTGCGGGTCGACGACCTGCCGGAGCCGCGCCCCGGCGAGATCGCCCAGGTGCGGCTGTCGATCGACGGCCGCGAGGTGGAGCGGCTGCCGCTGCCCCTGGGCGAGGAGCGGACGGTGACCTTCGAACTGGAGCGGCGTGGCCCAGCCGTCGTGGAGGTCGAGGTCGAGGCGGGACCCGACGAACTCACCCTGATCAACAATCGGGCGGCCGCCATCGTCAACGGCGTGCGCGACCGCCTGCGGGTGCTGCTGGTGTCGGGGGAACCGCACCTGGGAGAGCGGGCCTGGCGCAACATCCTGAAGTCCGACCCCTCGGTCGACCTGGTGCACTTCACGATCCTGCGCCCGCCGGAGAAGCAGGACGGCACGCCGATCCGCGAGCTGGCGCTGATCGCCTTTCCGACCCGCGAGCTCTTCGAGCTGAAGCTGCACGAGTTCGACCTGGTGATCTTCGACCGCTACCGCCGGCGCGGCGTGCTGCCCTCCACCTACTACGACAACGTCGCCCGCTACGTGGAAGCGGGCGGTGCGCTGCTGGAGGCGGCGGGGCCGGCCACCGCCACGCCGATGTCGATCCACCGCACGCCGCTGCGCGCGGTGCTGCCGGGCGAGCCGACCGGGCGGGTGATCGAGCGCGGCTTCCGGCCGCGCGTCACGGAGGTGGGGGAACGCCACCCCGTGACCGCCGCGCTGGAGGGGGCGGGGAACGGCGAGGACGAGCCGAGCTGGGGTCGCTGGTTCCGCATGATCGAGATCAGCCCGCTGGCCGGCGAGGTGGTGATGAGTGGCGCCGACGAGCTGCCGCTGCTGCAGCTGGCCCGGGTCGGCGAGGGACGGGTGGCGCAGATCAACAGCGACCAGATGTGGCTCTGGAGCCGCGGCTTCGAAGGCGGCGGCCCGCAGGCCGAGCTGCTGCGCCGCACCGCCCACTGGCTGATGAAGGAGCCGGACCTGGAGGAGGAGGACCTGCGCGCGCGGGTCGAGCGCGACGAGCTGGTCGTCACCCGACGCTCGCTCGACGAGGAGCCCGCCGAGATCGAGGTCACCCTGCCCGACGGCGAGCGCCTGCGGCTGCCGCTGGAGGCGGCGGGGCCGGGCCTGGCGCGCGGCCGCCTGCCGGTCGAGGAGGTGGGGCTCTACCGGGTGACCGACGGCGAGCGCGTCGCCCTGGCGCCGGCCGGCCCGGTCAATCCGAAGGAGTTCGAGGATCCACGCGCGACCGACGCCCTGCTGCAGCCCGTGATGGCGGCGACCGGCGGCACCTTCGCCGCCCTCTCGAACGAGGGCGTGCCGGCGCTGCGCAAGGTTCGCCCCGGCCGCGATCGCCACGGCCCGGGCTGGATGGGCGTGGTCGACCACGGCGCCTATCTGGTGACGGGCGTCGAGCGCGTGCCGCTGATGCCGGCGCTGCTGGTGCTGGTCCTGGCGCTGGGCGCCCTGCTCGCCGCCTGGCACCGCGAGGGGCGCTGAGCGCCGCCGCTTCCGCCTCCCGAAGCTCCCGGCTAGTCTGTTGCCTGCGACCAGAGCGTTTCCCGGTCCGCTTCGATCGGGAAGCGCTCATAACCATATGAATCTAGAGCAGATCGCGATCGGATGGTTCCATCCGATCGCGATCTGCTCTAGGGGGAGGGACCGATGAGCGACTGCGTGTTTTGCCGCATCGTCGCCGGCACGCTGCCGGCGGCGAAGGTCTTCGAGGACGAGGCGACGCTGGCCTTCATGGACGCCGGCCAGGTCAACCCGGGCCATGTGCTGGTGGCGCTGAAGGCGCATCGCGAGACCCTGACCGACATGAGCGAGGAGGAGGCGGCGGCGCTGTTCCGCAGCGTGCACCGCGTCGGCCGGGCGGTGGAGGCCGCCTTCGTCCCCGCTGGCCTGACGGTGCTGCAGGCGAACCGGCCCGCCGGCTGGCAGACCGTGCCGCACGTCCATCTCCACGTGCTGCCGCGGCACGAGGGCGACGGCGTCGGCCTGGAGTGGCCGGCCAAGCGCCCGCCCTTCGAGACCCTGCAGGAACTGGCGGCGCGCATCCGTCCGTGAGGGTCGCGGCTCCCGGGCAGCCCGGCTAGACTGCGGCGGCCATGACCGAGCAGCCCCGCGAGCGGATCGAGCCGCAGCTCTGGATGAGCGATCCCGCCACCCGGGCGGTGGTCGAGGCGCTGCAGGCCGGGGGCACGGCGGTGCGCTTCGTCGGCGGCTGCGTGCGCGACGCCCTGCTCGACCGGCCGGTCAACGACGTTGACATCGCCACGCCCGACCCGCCGGAGCGGGTGGTCGCGCTGCTGCGGCAGGCCGGCGTCAAGGCGGTGCCGACCGGAATGGCGCACGGCACGGTGACGGCCGTCAGCGGCGGGCGGCCCTTCGAGGTGACGACGCTGCGCACCGACGTCGAGACCTTCGGGCGCCACGCCCGCGTCGCCTTCACCGACGACTGGAAGGCCGACGCGGCGCGGCGCGACTTCACCATGAACGCACTTTCCTGCGACAGCGGCGGGCGGGTCTGGGACTACTTCGGCGGCGTGGCGGACGCCCGCGCCGGCCGCGTGCGCTTCGTCGGCTCGGCACGCCAGCGCATCGCCGAGGACCACCTGCGGCTGCTGCGCTTCTTCCGCTTCCTCGCGCGCTACGGCCGCGGTGCGCCGGATCCCGAGGCCCTGGCCGCCGCGGCCGAAGCGGCGCCGCTGCTGGCGAAGCTCTCCGGCGAGCGGGTGCGCGACGAGCTGTTGAAGCTGCTCGGCGCGCCCGATCCGCTGCCGACCCTGCGGCTGATGCGGACCCACGCCATCCTCGCGGCCGAGCTGCCCGAGGCGGGGGAGCCCGAGCGGCTGGGGCGCCTGCTGCTGCTCTTCCCGGAAGCCGACCCGCTGCTGCGTCTGGCGGCGCTGCTGGACTGCGACGGCGAGGGCGCCCGGGCCGTGGCGCTGCGGCTGCGGCTGTCCAATGCCGAGCGCGACCGCCTGGTCCGCCTGCGCCGGCGGCCGCGGCCGGTGGCGCCGGGCCAGGCGCGGCGGGCATTGCGCGTGGCGCTCTATCGCCTGGGGCGGGAGGCCGTCGCCGAGCTGCTGCGGCTGGCGGCGGCAGAGGACGAGGGAGAGCCGGCGGGCCTCGATGCGAGTCTCGCCGAGGCGGCGGCCTGGGAGCCCTGCACCTTCCCCCTGCGCGGCCGCGACCTGACGGCGTTGGGGGCCGAGAAGGGGCCGGCGCTGGGCCTGCTGCTCACGGAGTTGGAAGCCTGGTGGATCGAGGCCGACTTCGCTCCCGACCGCGAGGCCCTGCTGGCCGAGGCGCGCAAGCGGCTGGCGGAGGCCCCATCTCCGGCCCCACCCGGGCCGTCATCCTGAGCGTAGCGAAGGATCTCGGGCCGATTGGAGCTCGATTCCCACGAGATCCTTCGCTGACGCTCAGGATGACGGCAAAGGAGGCGGGTCAGTCCCTGCGCACCAGGGTGCCGACGCCCCTGTCGGTGAAGACCTCGAGCAGCATGGCGTGGGCGATGCGGCCGTCGAGGATGACGGCGGCGTCGACCCCTTCCTCGACGGCGGCGATGCAGGTCTCCAGCTTCGGGATCATGCCGCCGTAGATCGTGCCGTCCTGCATCAGGGCGCGCACCTGGCTCAGCGTCAGGTTCTCCAGGTGCTCGCCCTGCTTGTCGAGCACGCCGGACACGTCGGTCAGCAGCAGCAGGCGTACCGCCCCGACGGCGGCGGCGACGGCGCCGGCCACGGTGTCGGCGTTGATGTTGTAGGTCTCGCCGGCGGCGCCCACGCCCAGCGGGGCGATCACCGGGATCATGCCGGCCTGCTGCAGGGCGGTCAGGATCTGCGGGTTGACGTGGCGCGGCTCGCCAACGAAGCCCAGGTCCAGGATCTTCTCGATGTTGGAGTCGGGGTCGCGCTTGGCGCGGCGCAGCTTGCGCGCCTGGATCAGGTCGCCGTCCTTGCCGCAGATGCCGATGGCGGTGCCGCCGGCGGCGTTGATGGCGCCGACGATCGCCTTGTTGATCGAGCCGGCCAGGACCATCTCGACCACCTCGACGGTCTTGGCGTCGGTCACCCGCAGGCCGTCGACGAACTCGCTCTCGACGTTGAGCCGCTTCAGCATCTCGCCGATCTGCGGGCCGCCGCCGTGCACAACGATGGGGTTGATGCCGACCTGCTTCATCAGCACCACGTCGCGCGCGAAGATCTCCGCCAGCTTGCCGTCGCCCATGGCGTGGCCGCCGTACTTCACCACCACCGTCTTGCCGGCGTAGCGGCGCATGAAGGGCAGCGCCTCGGTCAGCGTTCGCGCGGTGCGCAGCCAGTGCTTGGTCTCGCTGATGTCTTTCTTCGGCGTCATGGGCTTCTCCGCTTGGCGGGCCAGCTTATCCGAGGGCGGGCGGGGCCGCCAGATCGGCCAGGGCGGCGCGCAGCGCCGCCAC
>SR_TP_S13solDRAFT_1000157_pt1 | contig 33842 bp, 25 predicted proteins | sample SodReaTP_S13sol_FD_11159 | JGI IMG/M metagenome (IMG submission 11159)
GCCCGGATTATTCATGACCCCACCTACTGCGACGCCCCCATGCCCCGCATCCACGCCGTTTCGCTCGGTCGCGCATCCTCAACGTACAGGCGAGTACGCCTGCGGTGCGCTCGGTCGCGAAACGCCACGGCTACGGCACCTGGAGCCGTCTCGCGACGGTGGAGTCATGAATAATCCGGGCGTGGTCCTTCTATCCAATAACTGCGGATTCAGTTGCTTTGTCCGCGTTCAGGGCAAGCCGCGTGTAGCACAGCACATGTCGGTGTGCCTGGCTTTCCTTGATATCTACGCAATAAGTGCGTAGAATTGGCCGCATGGATAGCAACGCAGAACTTGAAGACCTGATGCTTCGATATGCGCTTCGGCGGCGTGATGTTGCCGAACTTCTGGGCAAGCCGCTGAACTCGGCCGGTGGCTACAGCAATTCCACTGTCGACCGGTGGTTGAGCGGGAAAAACCGGATTCCCGGCTTTGCGCTGGAGCTGCTGGAACTGAAATTGGCCGACCGTGCTGAGCAGCTTGATCCCTGGCAGCGATTGATCCGTCAACCCGTGCCCTATGCGGACCAACGCGATATGGAAGCAGATCTGAAGGCGGTGCTGACCGGTCTGGAACAGGGCGAGTTGCCCAGGGTGGGGCGTGGCGGAAAGCCGGTCGCGCTGAAACGGGCCGGGTACTGGCTGGAGTTGATTGCGCAACTCGGCGGCCCGCGTTTCAAGCCATGGCGGAAGCCACTGCTGGACGAGGCGCGGCGTATTCGGGAGCGGGTTGACGAGGGCGGGTCGGCAGAGCCCCTGCGCGCCGGCGATCACAGTGCCGGGCAGACCATGGACGACCTGGCGATCAAGTGGGGTCTGGCCCGCGGCGCCGATATCAGGCGGTTTCGCCAGCTTGCGCGTACTGGTGCGGTGTGATGAACCGAGGAGTACTTGAGGCAGTTCGGGAATTGGCGGAACGAGTGTCTGCGGGGCTGCGGGAGGGCACCGTTGTCGATGCCTACCTTGCCGGCGGCACTGCGACCTTCGTTCATCTGAAGCACTGGCTTATCTGGCAACCGATCCGGCAATGGTCAAGATCAATATTGATGATGCGGCCGATCTGATCGACCAGGCAGACTGACTGGCGACTTAGGCCGGGTTGCCGAGGGTTCGGGAATTCATTCAACACTTGGGTACACTTGCAGCCTGGCTTTCCGGAGGTTCCCGATGTCGCTGAAAACCCCGCTGTACGACGCCCATGTTGAATCGGGCGGCAAGATGGTCGAGTTCGCCGGCTGGTCGCTGCCGATCCGCTACGGCTCGCTGGTCGAGGAGCATCATGCGGTGCGCCAGCGCGCCGGGATGTTCGATGTCTCGCACATGACGGTGGTCGATGTCGAGGGCGCCGGCGCGCGCGCATGCCTGCGCCGGCTGCTGGCCAACGATGTCGACAAGATCGGCGAGCACGGCCAGGCGATCTATGGCTGCATGCTCGATGAAGACGGCGGCATCCTCGACGACCTGATCACCTATCGCATCGACGATGACTTTTATCGCCTGGTGGTCAATGCCGCCACCCGCGAGGCCGACCTGGAATGGATCGAGAAGCAGTTGGCCGGTTTCGACGTGCAGGTGCGCGAGCGCGACGATCTGGCGATGATCGCGGTGCAGGGGCCCGAGGCCATCGCGCATGTCGCAGAGCTGCTGGGCGTGCCGGCGCTGGAGACACTCAAGCCGTTCCGGTCGTTGACCCACGGCGATTTCTTCATCGCCCGCACCGGCTACACCGGCGAGGACGGCTGCGAGATCATCCTGCCTGGTGCTACGGCAGCCGAGACCTGGCAGGCGCTGATCCAGCGCGGCGTGGTGCCGTGCGGGCTGGGCGCGCGCGATTCGCTGCGCCTGGAGGCCGGGCTGAACCTGTACGGCCAGGACATGGATACTTCCACTACGCCGCTGGAATCCAACCTGGCCTGGACGGTGGCGTTTGCGCCCGAAGATCGCGATTTCATCGGCCGGTCGGCGCTGGAGACGCAGAAGGCCGAGGGCGTGGCGCGCAAGCTGGTCGGGCTGGTGTTGGGTTCCGGCGGAATTCCGCGGGCCGGCGCAAAGGTCATCACGCCCGAAGGCGAGGGCGTGGTCACTAGCGGCGGTTTCGGCCCGACGGTCGAGCGTCCGGTGGCGATGGCGCGCATTCCGGCCGGTTCCGAGGGCGAAGTGCAGGTGGAACTGCGCGGCCGGCAGTTGCCGGCGCGCATCGTCAAGCTGCCGTTCGTGCGCAATGGCCGGGTGCGCGACGGCGTGCTGGATTGATGACAAGATGGCGTGCTGGATTGATGACAACTTGATCCCGGCCCGCTAGAATCACGGCCAGATAATTCCCGAAACAAGCAGTCTCAATCCTGAAGCAGTCTCAATCCTGAGGAACTCCGAATGAGCGAAATTCCGTCCGAATTGCGTTTTGCCGAAACCCACGAGTGGGCCGAGCTTATGGAAGACGGCCTGGTGCGCGTCGGCATCAGCGACCACGCCCAGGAGCAGCTCGGCGACCTGGTGTTTGTCGAGCTGCCCGAGGAAGGCGACGATCTGACAAAAACCGAGGCCTGTGCCGTGGTCGAATCGGTCAAGGCCGCTTCGGACATCTATGCGCCGATCTCCGGCGAGGTGGTTTCGGTCAACGAGACCCTGGCCGATACGCCCGAGACGATCAACAACGATCCGTACGGCGACGGCTGGCTGTTTACCGTCAAACCTTCCGACGAAGGCGATCTCGACGAACTGATGGACGCCGAGGCCTACAAGGAACACATCGAAGACTGAACCGCGGCAGTGCCGGCGCGGCGCAGGCCGGCCCTCCCGGATTCAGACTGCATTGCCCGGGCCGGCCCGACGTGGCCGGCGCCGGATTCTGCAGTTGCTCCCATCGTTCATTCGTGCACGCGCTCGGGCAGCGCCATGGCGTGCTTGACCACGCCGTAGGCAAAGCTGGTGTCGATCGAGCCGATGCCGGGGATGGTGTGGATGACCTCGCGCACGAAGCGCTCGTAGCCCTCCAGTCCTGAAGCGACCACGCGCATCAGGTAATCGCGCTGTCCGGTCATCAGGAAGCAGTCCATGATCTCGTCGATGTCGCGGATGCGACGCTCGAATTCGGTCACCGTGTCGGTGTCGTGGCGCTCCAGCGTGATCCGGATGAACACCGTGATCGGCAATCCCACCGCCTGCTGATCAACGATGGCCGTATAGCCCTTGAGGATGCCGCGCTCCTCCAGCATGCGCACGCGGCGCAGGCACGGCGACGGCGACAGATTGACGCGCTGGGCCAGCTCCTGGTTGCTCAATCTTCCGTCCAGTTGCAGTTCACGCAGGATTTTTCGATCGATCTTGTCCATGATGGATGGAAATTGGCAGATTCTGCTGAATATTAGCTGATCAGCGAGATATTTTGAAACCCGATTTCACCGCTTCCGGCTTAGCATGAACCCAGGCCCAGCACCGGGAGTTTCAAATGAGCGCATCCAGAATCCACGATTCGCGACCTGCGGGTTTCGCCACCCGTGCGATTCACGCCGGGCACTGCGACGATCCGCACGGCGGGCTGGTGCCGCCGCTGCACCTGTCTTCGACATTCGTGTTCGACAGCGTGGAACAGGGCGCCGGAAGGTTTGCCGGCGATCTCCCCGGGCATGTCTACTCGCGGATTTCCAATCCCACCGTCGCAATGCTGGAGGAGCGCCTGGCCGACCTGGAAAGTGCCGACAAGGCACTGGCCGCGGCCTCGGGCATGGGCGCGATCACCGCGCTGCTGTGGACCGTGCTGCAGCCCGGCGACGAAATCATCGCCGACCGCACGCTGTACGGCTGCACCCACGCCTTCCTGCACCACGGGCTGGAGCGCTTCGGCGTCAAGGTCCGGCACGTCGACCTCGTACAACCTGAAAACCTGGCTGAAGCGATCGGCCCGCGCACCCGGGTGGTGTATTTCGAAACCCCCAGCAACCCGAACAACCGCCTGGTCGATATCCAGGCGGTGGCCGACATTGCCCATCAGCACGGCGCGCTGGTGGTGGTCGACAACACCTACGCCACGCCGGCGCTGACCCGCCCGCTGGAATTCGGTGCCGATGCCGTGGTGCATTCGGCCACCAAGTACCTGGGCGGCCACGGTGACCTGGTCGCCGGGCTGGTGGCCGGCCCGGCCGAGCTGATCGACGAGGTGCGAATGGTCGGACTGAAAGACCTGACCGGTGCGGTCATGTCGCCGTTCGTCGCCCACCTGGTCATGCGCGGGATCAAGACCCTGGAAGTGCGCATGCAGCGCCATTGTGCATCTGCGCTTCACATCGCACGCTGGCTGGAGAGCCATCCGGCGGTCGCAGGCGTGGCCTACCCCGGGTTGGAAGGATTCGCACAGCATGCCCTGGCCCGGCGGCAGATGGCAGACTTCGGCGGCATGATTGCATTTACGCTTGCCGGCGGCATGGCCGCCGGCGTGCGGATGATGAATTCGCTGCGCCTGATCCGGCGCGCGGTCTCGCTGGGCGATGCCGAAAGCCTGATCCAGCACCCGGCCAGCATGACGCATTCGAGCCTGAGTGCCGAAGATCGCGCCGTGCATGGTATTGGCGACGGCCTGGTGCGGCTGTCGGTGGGTCTGGAGACCTGCCAGGACCTGATCGCCGATCTGGACCAGGCGCTGAACGTGGCTCGCCTGCGGGTGGCGTGACGCGGATTCCTGATCTGGGCGCAAGGTTTTCGTTCTGGCAGGGGAGAGTCAGCCGGATGATCAGCACAGGATCGTGCGGGTTGGGACCTGCAGTCATGCTGGCGTAAAATACCGGCCATGACATTTCGATATTTTGGAACCGACGGCATCCGCGGCCGGGTCGGGCAGGAGCCGATCACGGCCGAGTTCACATTGAAGCTGGGCTGGGCGACCGGCCGGGTGCTGGCCGAGGAAGCCGGCGAGCGCGTCAGCGTGGTGATCGGCAAGGACACGCGCATTTCCGGCTACCTGTTCGAATCGGCGCTTGAGGCCGGCTTGTCGGCAGCCGGGGCCGACGTGCTGCTGCTGGGGCCGATGCCGACGCCGGCCGTGGCGCACATGACCCGCTCGCTGGGCGCGGCGGCCGGGATCGTGATTTCCGCCTCGCACAACCCGTTCGAGGACAACGGCATCAAGTTCTTTGCCGGCAACGGCGAAAAGCTGCCCGATTCCGTGCAGCAGCGCATCGAGCAGATGCTGGATGCGCCGATGAGTCACGTAGAACCGCACCTGCTGGGCAAGGCGCGGCGCATCGACGATGCGACCGGGCGTTATGTGGAGTACTGCAAGGGCACGGTCACTTACGGCACCCGGCTCGATGACCTGAAGCTGGTGATCGACTGCGCCAACGGGGCGACTTACCGAATCGCGCCGACGGTGTTCCGCGAGTTGGGCGCCGAAGTCATCGCCATCGGTGATGATCCCGATGGCCTGAACATCAATGATGGTTGCGGTTCGACCGCGCCGGACCGGATGTGCCGCGAGGTCCGCAAGCACGGCGCCGACCTGGGCATTGCCTTCGACGGCGATGGCGACCGGGTGATCATGGCCGACCGCCACGGCGAAAAGATCGATGGCGACCAGATCCTTTTCCTGCTGGCCTCCGCCCGGCATGAGCTGGGTACGCTGCATGGCGGTCTGGTCGGCACCGTGATGAGCAACTTCGGTCTGGAAGAAGCCTGTGGCAGGCGCGAAATCGCATTTGAGCGCGCCCGGGTCGGCGACCGCTACGTGCACGAGCGCCTGGTGGCCAACGGCTGGGTGCTGGGCGGCGAGGCTTCCGGGCATATCCTGTGCCTGGATCGGGCCACCACCGGTTGCGGCATCGTCAGCGCGCTGCAGGTGCTGGAGGTGCTGGCCCGTTCCGGCCGGCCGCTGGATGCGCTGATCGGCGACATGCGCAAGTATCCGCAAGTGATGATCAACGTGGCGGTTGACGCCATCGTGCGCGATGACCCCAGCGTCCACCCGGCGATATCGGAAGCGATCGGCGAGGCCGAGCGGCAACTGGAAGGCAAGGGCCGGGTCGTGCTCAGGCCTTCAGGGACCGAGCCGGTGGTGCGCGTGATGGTCGAAAGCCGGGACGCCGACCAGGCACGGGCATTGGCCGAGCAGCTTGCCGGCGTGGTCGAGCGCGGTATGGTGGCCGAACATTGACTGACTGATCGCCAGGGATCACAAACACAGCACAGAGGCAGCAGATGAATCGGATCGACAACTTTGAGACCGTCCGCAAGTACGGCATTCCGGTCCTGGACATCAGCGACTTCAGCGACCGGCGTGATGAATTTACCGACGCGCTGGGCCGGGCCTATCGCGAATACGGCTTTGCCGGCATTACCGGGCACGGTCTGGACGACGGCCTGATCGAGCAGGCCTACGATCGGTTCAAGGCATTCTTCGCGCTGCCCGAGGAAACCAGGCTGCGCTACCACCAGCCCGGCGGCGGCGGACGGCGCGGCTATACCGGCTTCGGCGTCGAGCAGGCGCGCGACCACGACAAGCCCGATCTCAAGGAATTCTGGCACGTCGGCCGCGAGGTCGAGGGCGAGAACCCGCACCCGGACATTCTGCTGCCCAATCTGTGGCCCGAAGAGGTGCCGGGTTTCCGCGAAGCGGCGCTGGCGCTGTACGGCGCGCTGGACAACCTGGGCCAGCGCATGCTCTCGGCGATCGCGCTGGATCTGGAACTGCCCTCGGACTGGTTCGTCGACAAGGTCAACCGCGGCAACTCAATCCTGCGCCCGATTCACTATCCGCCGATCCACGATGCCCGGCCCGGCCAGGTGCGCGCCGCGCGGCACGAGGACATCAACCTGATCACGCTGCTGATCGGCTCGCGCGAGCAGGGTCTGGAAGTGCTCAACAAGCGCGGCGAATGGGTGCCGGTGACCACGTTGCCGGGCACCATCATCGTCAACGTCGGCGACATGCTGCAGCGCCTGACCAACCACGTCTATCAATCGACTACCCACCAGGTGGTCAACCCGCCCGGCGAGGCGGCACAGCGCTCGCGCTACTCCATCCCGTTCTTCCTGCACCCGAACCCGGATTTCGTCATCGAAACCCTGCCGCAGTGCATCAGCGACGAAAATCCGAACCGCTACCCGGAGCCGATCTCTTCCGATGACTACCTGCGGCAGCGGATCGAGGAGATCAACCTGGGTTGACCCGCCCGGGTCAAATCGCGCATCGGCCGGCCTTGCCCGGATTCACGTAACCCGATTCAGTCTTTCCTGGCCACCGTCTCGGCGGCCGTGCTCCAGGCGTCGTGGTCGATGTTGAGGTCCGGAAACTGCTTCGGATCGAACACCGGCACGTCGCGCACCTTCGCCTGGGCCTTGTAGTCCTCCAGCAGACGCAGGGCGGGCCCGGCCAGCAGCACCAGCGCGGCCAGGTTGACCAGTGCCAGCAGCGCCATGGTCAGGTCGGCGAATGCGAATACCGTGGTCAGGTTCTGGGTCGAGCCCCACAGGATCAGCAGCAGCATCAGAACACGGAACACCACGAAGGTGACCCGGTCGGTCGGGTTGATCCAGTGGGTGGCGTTCTCGCCCAGGTAGAAGTTGTACAGGATGGAGCTGAACACGAACAGCAGCAGGACCACGCTGACGAACGTGCCGCCCCACGGGCCGACGTAGTGGGCCAGCGCAATCTGGGTCAGAACCACGCCCTTGTCGGTGATGGCGGCCAGCTCATTGGCCGCGGCCAGCACCATCTCGTGTCCGCCCAGCATGCTGAAATCGGTCACGACCCGCCCCAGTGCATCGGCCACCAGCCCGGAGATCAGCACATCCATGCTCACGCTCAGGATCAGGAAAGCGGTGACGGTGCAGATGATGATGGTGTCGATCAGTACGCTGAAGGCCTGGACGATGCCCTGGTTGACCGGGTGCGGTACCGCGGCCACGGCGGCCACGTTGGGCGCGCTGCCCAGCCCGGCCTCGTTGGAGAACAGCCCGCGCCGCACCCCCATCATGATGGCCGCGCCGATGCCGCCGCCGACCGCCGGTTCCAGCCCGAAGGCGCTCTTGACGATCAGCGACAACACCACGGGGATCTGCTCGAAGTTCAGCGCGACCACGCCCAGCGCCACGACGATGTACATCACAGCCATCAGCGGCACGATGATCTCGGTGACCCGTGAAATGCGTTGCACGCCGCCGAAGATGGTGACGCCGATCAGTACGGTCAGCGCGATGCCGGTGGCGATTTCCGGCACCCCGAAGGCCTCCTTGAGCGACGACGAGGCGACGAACGACTGCAGCGCGACGAAGGCCAGCCCGAAGGTCACCAGCAGCAGTACCGTGAATACCATGCCCAGCTTGCGGCTTTTCAGGCCGCGCTCGATGTAGAACATCGGCCCGCCGCGAAATGTCGCGGTCTTGGGGTCGCGCGTCTTGTAGGCCTGGGCCAGCGTGCACTCGACGAAACTGGTCGCCATGCCGATCAGCCCGACCATCCACATCCAGAAGATCGCGCCCGGCCCGCCCAGCGTGATGGCCACGGCCACACCTGCGATATTGCCGGCCCCGACCCGGCCGGCCACGCTCAGCGTCAGCGCCTGAAACGACGAGACCTGGCCCGGCTGATGCTTGAATGCCTGGCCCAGCACGCGGAACATCTCGAAGAAATAGCGCACCTGGACGAAGCGCGAGCGGATCGTGAACATCAGCCCGATGCCGATCAGCACGACGACCAGCACGTAGGACCAGAGGATATCGGTCACGGTTGCGAGCATGGGGCGAAACCCTGAAGCAGGAAAGTGCCCGATGATAGGCGATGGTGGCTGCAAAGTCGAAGCTTTCGATTCGCCTGACGGCCCGACAAGGACGCCTGCGTGCCTTGGCCGAGGCCGGCGTGAGCGAAGCGATGCGCCTGGTATCGGCGAATCGGAGCAGCGGCGAGATGGGTTAGTCGCGGCGATGACGCCGGCCCCGGCTTCACCCGGGGTTCACGTTGGCTGGGGTTATATGGCGCCCGGTTTCAACTTCAAGCAGGCAGTCCTGGTGTGCATCCAGGCTGCCGACCGGGAGCTCAATGTCCGCTGTTCTTCAAACCGCAGGCTCGATGGCAGGTTCTGGTAAACAGGCATGCCGAAGTTTTCTGACCCGGGAGCCGGAGCAACTGCTCGAATCGATCAACCTGCGACTGCACGATTGTCTGCAAGGTGATGACAGGGGTTGTTCCCGTCTGCTGGGGGCCATGAAGCATGCCGTGGTGTCTCCGGGCAAGCGGGTCCGGCCGTTGCTGGCCTTGCTTACCGCGCTTGATTTCGGCCGGGACCCGCGCGATCTGCTGGAATTCGCCTGCGCGCTGGAGCTGGTCCACTGTGCTTCATTGGCGCTTGACGACCTGCCGTGCATGGACGATGCCCGGCTGCGACGCGGGTGCAAGTCCCTGCACCTGGAGTATGACGAGGCTTCCGCCACGCTGGCTGCCGTGGCGCTTCTCAACCAGGCATTCGGTATGGTTGCACGGGCTGAAATCCTGCCTGCCGACTTTCGCATCGAACTGATCACGCGCCTGAGCAGCGCGGTGGGAACCGCCGGCCTGGTCTCGGGGCAGTCGCGTGACCTGGCCGAGCGTGCCTCGCCACTTTCAGCGGAGAGCATGGAGCGCATCAATCATCAGAAAACGGCCGTCCTGTTCGAACTGGCTGTGGTTGCCGGTGGCCGCTACGCTGGGGTGACTGGGCCGGATCTGGCAGGGCTGAACCGATTTGCGCGGCAGGTCGGGCTGGCTTTCCAGGCCGCCGATGACCTGCTCGACAGCCGCGCCCATGCTGCCCGCATCGGCGTGACAAGCGGCAAGCACAGCGGGCTGGATCGACGCAAGGCCGGGTCGGTTCACGCGCTGGGTGAAACCGCGCTGGTCGAGCAGATTCGCCAGCGGCTGGCCGCCGCCGAGGCCGAGCTTGATCGAATGCAGGTGCGCGGGCGCCATCTGTGCAACTACGTTCGCGCGCTATTTCAGCGCTATTGCTGATCTGCCCGGGATGTCATCGTCCAGTACACCGGATCTGCCGGTTCTTCAGGTCGAACAGGTCGGATTCTCCTATGCCGACCAGGCGGTTCTGAGCAGCATCGACCTCCAGGTTCCGGCAGGACGCATCGTTGGCCTGGTCGGGCCCAACGGGGCGGGAAAATCAACCCTGATCCGATTGGTCTGTGGTCGTCTGGACCCGGATCGGGGACGGATCGTGCTCGGCCCGGACGGCGCGGCCCGTAGCCATGCGACCGTCGGCCTGGTTCCGCAGCACATTGCGCTGTATCCGCATCTGAGCGTCATGGAAAACATTGCGTTCTTCACGCGCATGGCCGGCACGCCGTCACGTCAGGTTCAGAGCGCTACCGAAAGTGTGCTGGCACGCTGCGACCTCGAAGCCGTCGCCCACCGGCGCGTCGGCCATCTGTCGGGGGGCTGGCAGCGGCGCGTCAATATTGCCTGCGGGCTGGGCCATGGCCCGAAACTGCTGGTCCTGGACGAGCCGACCGTGGGCATCGATCCACCGGCCTGCGATGAAATCGAGCAGTTGCTGCAGCGCCTGGCCGGCGAGGGCATGGGGCTGCTGATTACCAGCCATGACCTGGATCAGCTGGAGCGTATTGCCGACACGCTTGCCTTTCTTGCCGAAGGAAGAGTGGTCGCGACCGGCTCGCCACGGGCGCTGCTTGAGGAGTTCTTCGGCCGGCGTCGCGAGTGCCGGGTGCGGCTGCAAGCGGATGCCGCAAGCGAGCTCATCGACAGGCTCGAAGCAAATGGATTCGAGCGCGATCGCACAGATCGCGGATTGCTGCGGGCATTGCTGGAACAGGACCGCGCCGAGCACCTGCAAGCCGAACTGGCCGACCAGGACACGCTGCGCGAGTTCGCCGTTCGCCGGCCCGGCCTGGAAGCCCTGTGGCGAAGACTTTACGGTGACAGTCCGGAGCGGCACGTATGATCCGGGCAGTCGCACGGGTGATGTGGCTGGGGCTGCTGCGCGATCGCGGCGCGCTGATGCTGGCCTTTGTTCTGCCGCCGCTGCTGTTTTTTGTCTTTGCCGAGGTTTTTTCCGCGGCCGCGGACGAGGATCTGGCATTGCGGGTGGCCCTGGAAGATCGGGTGGACACCGCCCTGAGTCGCGATATTCTCGGACATCTGGAGGCGCTGGAAGGTCTGATTGCCCAGCGTGCCGACGGAAACGCTGCCGATCGTGTCCGCTCCGGCGAGTTCGATGCGGCGATCGTGATTCGCGATCAGCCTTCGGCCGAGTTCGATCGCCCCCCGCTGCTGGTGATCGGTGATGCATCGCGCAGTCTGGCCGCGGCGGTCGTGGCCGGCCGCGTGCAGCGCCTGTTGCAGACCGAATTTCCGGCGCTGGAAGCCGGGCGCTCGATTGCGCTGGTCGAAGCGCTGGCCGGCCCTTACACCGCAGCGCAGTCGGCGGCACTGAATGCCGCCCTGGCGGCGATGCGCGAATCCGCAGCCGCCGAGGAAGCGCAAGTCGACGGAAACCAGGGATTCATCGAGCAGCAGCTGCTCGCGCCGGCCGCCGGAGTGGATGCCGGCGTCAGCTACTACGCCGGTGCGGTGGCCATTCTGTTCCTGCTGTTTTCGGCCTTCCAGGGTGCGATCTCCCTGATTGACGAGCGCAACAGCGGCATTCTGGATCGGCTGGTGGCCGGCCCCGGTCGAACCCATCCGCTGGTGCTTGGCAAGGGGCTGTTCCTGACCTTCCAGGGGCTGGCCCAGGCCAGCCTGATCTTTCTGCTCGCCTGGTGGATCTACGGCCTGGATTGGACGTCACGTTTCGGCCCCTGGCTGCTTACAACCCTGCTGGCGGCCTCGGTCGCGGCCTGGCTGGGGCTGCTGCTCGCCTCCCTGTGCAGCACCCGTCAACAGGCGCAAACGGCCTCTGCATTCGTGGTGCTCATACTCTCGGCCGTGGGTGGCAGCATGATGCCCCGGTTCCTGATGCCGGGCTGGCTGCGCGAGGCCGGCTGGCTGACGCCGAATGCCTGGGCCATCGAGTCCTGGCAGGACATTTTCTGGCGCCAGGCCGGTGTTGCGGATCTTGCCGCCGGCTGGCTGGTGCTGGCCGGGATCGCGCTGGTTGCGATGCTGGCCAGCCTGGCGCTGACCGCCCGAATGACGCTGGAGAAATGAACGGTTGAATGCAATGCTGATCAATCTTGGCCTGTTTGTTGGAACCGTGATTGCCATGGAAGGGGTTGCCTGGCTGACCCATCGCTATGTCATGCATGGCTGGGGCTGGGCATGGCATGAATCCCATCATCGCCCGCGTCGGGGGGTGTTCGAAAAGAACGACCTGTTCGCAGTCGTCGGAACGGCGATTTCGATGACGCTGATCGCTCTGGGCTCGGCCGATCACGGGCCGACCTGGTGGATCGGCTGGGGCATGGCCGGTTACGGCTTGCTGTATTTCGTCTTCCACGATGGCCTGGTGCATCGCCGCTGGCCGCTGAAGTGGCAGCCGCAGGGCGGTTATCTCAAGCGCCTGATCCAGGCACACAAGATGCATCATGCCGGACATGATAAGCACGGCTGCATTTCCTACGGCTTCCTCTATGCCCGGCCATTGCCCGAGCTGAAGCGTCAGTTCCAGGCCATGGGATCCGGCCCGGCACGCGGGCGCGAATAATCGGCCTGGGCGTGCTTTGCGGGCTGCATGGTCCTGACCGCCCCGCGTCTGGTATATTGCCGGTCCGTGTTCACAAGCCATCCGGAATCCCGTATGAATCTGATCCGTAAAGCAGCCCTTTTCGTTTTTCTGGTATTGCCCATCCAGGTCCTGGGCCAGGGCCTGAGCCTGGAGCAGATTGCCCAGCTCCGGCAGGTATCCGGCGCCGAGATCAGCCCGGACGGCACCCATATCGCCTGGGTGCAGTCCATTCCACGTGATCTTGACGCCGAGGACGATGGGCCGTCGTGGAGCGAGCTGCACGTGCTGGGCCCGGACAATGAATCCCGGCCGTTCATCACCGGCCAGGTCAGCATGCGTGGCGTCGGCTGGCACCCGTCGGGACGCGACATCACGTTCCTGGACAAGCGCGGTGAAGATGCCACCACCGGCCTGTACGCGATCGCGGTCGACGGCGGCGAGGCGCGTTCGATCGCGTCGCTGGCAACCGATGTTTCGGGTTACTCGTTCAGCCCTGACGGCAATCGGGTCGCACTGCTGGCGTTCGAGGCCGAAGATCCGCAGGCAAAGAAGCTGGCCGACAAGGGCTTCAACCAGGTCATCTATGAAGAAGGTCTGCAGCCTCGCCGGATCTGGATCGTCGACCTCGAAGACGAAACCGCCGAAGCGCGCATGATCGAACTGGACGGCTCGGTGCAGGATGTCGCCTGGTCGCCGGCCGGCGATCGGCTGGCGATCAAGATTACGCCGCGCGAGCTGGTCGACGACACGCTGATATTCACGCGCATCCGCATCATCGATCCGGACGGCCGGGAACTCGGTCGCATCGACAATCCCGGCAAGCTCGGCAACATGGCCTGGAGCCCGGATGGCAGCTGGCTGGCCTTCATCGGCACCAACATGGTCAGCGATTCGCGCGAGGGCCGGCTGATGGTTGCCGGCCGCGATGGCGGCGAGTTCACCGACCTGATCCCCGGCCTGGAAGGCCACGTCTGGTACCTGGACTGGCTGGCTGACGACCGCATCGTGTTTCTCAGTTACGAAGGCACCGGGGTGCGGGTCGGTGCCATTGACGCCGACGGCGGCAACCCGCAGACCCTGCTCGAGGACGGCCCGATCTTCAACGGCATTTCCGTAGCCGGCGAGCGCATCGCGCTGACCGGCAGCACGCCGGCGCACCCGAACGAAGTATTCGTGCTGGAACAGGGCCAGGCGCGCCGCCTGACCGACTCCAACCCGTGGCTGGCCGAAGTTGAACTGGCGCGCCAGGAAGTGGTTCGTTACCCGGCCCGCGACGGCCTGGAGATCGAGGGCATCCTGTTCTACCCGCTCGACTATCGCGAGGGCCGGCGCTACCCGCTGATCCTGAACGTGCACGGTGGCCCGGAAGCGCACTACAGCAACGGCTGGCTGACCGGCTATGCCTCGCCGGCCGACACGCTGGCGGCCGAAGGCTATTTCGTGTTCTTTCAGAACTACCGCGGCTCCACCGGCAGAGGCGTGGAGTTCACCCAGCTCAGTTTCGGCCGCCCGGCAATGGAAGAGTTCGATGACCTGGTCGACGGCGTCGACTGGCTGATCGAGCAGGGTCGGGTCGATGGCGACAGGGTCGGTATCACCGGCGGCTCCTACGGCGGCTACGCCTCGGCCTGGGGTGCGACCTATTACTCGGAGCGATTCGCCGCGGCCGTGATGAACGTGGGCCTGAGCGACCAGACCGCGGCCTTCGGCACCTCCGACATCCCGTGGGAATTCAACCTGGTTCACCTTGGCAAATGGCCCTGGGAAGACTGGGACTTCTTCCGCCAGGCCTCGCCGCTTTATCACGTCGAAAAGGCCCAAACCCCCATCCTGATCCTGCACGGCGATTCCGATCCGCGTGTTGATCCTACCCAGTCGCGAATGCTGTATCGATTCCTCAGCCTGCAGGAAAACGGCCCCCCGGTACGGCTGGTGCTGTATCCAGGCGAAGGCCACGGCAACCGTCGCGCGGCCAGTCGCTACGATTACTCGCTCCGGCTGGTGCGCTGGATGAACCACTACCTGCAGGGCGAAGGCGGGGAGCCGCCGCCTTACCCGGTCGACTACCGGATCGGCGCAGGTCAGGACTCGTGAGGCAGCAATATTTCACAAATCAGTACTTTGAGCGTAGTTTCGAAAGTCGGGAGTCAGCCGCACAGCGGCTTCTTATGGCAATCTCGTACCTCCAACCCGCATCGGGGCTTTGACTGATGGCAACCAATGTCGAATCGATCTCTGCTGCAAGACTGCCTGCGACCGGTAAACGGCTGGTCGAGGAAGGACTGCTGAGTGAAGAACAGGCGATCGAAGCGCTGGCCGAAGCCTCTGAGCTTGGCCGCACGTTCACCAGTCACCTGGTTCGTGAAAATCTGATCGACCCGGCCGGGTTTGCGCACGTCGCGGCCGATCAATTCGGCCTGCCGCTGATCGATCTCAACGCGGTCGATCTGAAACATGCGCCGGGCGAGCTGGTCAAGGAAGATCTGATGCGCAAGCATCTGATCCTGCCGGTCATGAAGCGCGGCAAGCGGCTGTTCGTCGTGGTCGCCGACCCGACCAACCAGTCAGGCATCGACGAGATCGCATTTACCACCGGCATGAATGTGGAAGCGGTGCTGGCTGCATCCGATGCCATCACCATCGCCATCGACCGGCTGCTGGCCGGCTCCTCGCAGGCATTTGAAGAACTCACCGCCGGCGACGAGGACCTGGAATCGCTCAGTTTCGAAGCCGGCCAGCAGGAACAGGAATCGAACGAGGAAACGTCCGATGACGCGCCGATCGTGCGCTTCATCAACAAGGTTCTGATCGACGCGATTCGCAAGGATGCCTCGGACATTCACTTCGAGCCGTACGAAGACAGCTACCGCATCCGGTTCCGCATGGACGGCATGCTCAAGACGCAGATGAAACCACCGGCCAAGATGGCCAGTCGGCTGTCGGCGCGGCTCAAGGTCATGTCCAGCCTGGATATTGCCGAGCGGCGTGTCCCGCAAGACGGTCGCATCAAGCTCAACGTCGGCAAGAATCGCGCGTTCGACTTTCGAGTCTCGACCTGCCCGACGCTGTGGGGCGAGAAGGTCGTGCTGCGTATCCTCGATGCTGCCGGCGTCTTCCTCGGGCCGGAAAAGCTGGGCTTCGAGCCGGAACAGAAGGACATTTATCTCGATGCCATCAGCAAACCCTACGGGATGGTGCTGGTCACCGGGCCCACCGGCTCGGGCAAGACCGTATCGCTATACACCGCGCTGGGGCTGCTCAACAGCGAGGGCGTCAACATTTCCACGGTCGAGGACCCGGTCGAAATCCGCATGCCCGGCATCAACCAGGTGCAGCAGAACGCCAAGCAGGGGCTGACGTTTGCCGCCGCGCTGCGTTCGTTCCTGCGCCAGGATCCGGACATCATCATGGTTGGCGAAATCCGTGACCTGGAAACCGCCGAAATCGCGATCAAGGCCGCCCAGACCGGTCACCTCGTGCTCTCCACCCTGCACACCAACGACGCGCCGCAATCGATCACCCGCCTGGCCAACATGGGCGTGCCGCCCTACAACATCGTCTCGGCGGTGCACATGGTCATGGCCCAGCGCCTGGCCCGCACGCTGCACAAGTGCAAGGTGCACGAGGACGACTTGCCGCCGGAAAGCCTGGTCAAGATTGGCTTCACCGAAGAAGAGATCAACGAAGGCCTCCAGATTTTCAAGGCCAAGGGCTGCAACCAGTGCAACGACGGCTACAAGGGCCGCTCCGGGGTCTTCCAGGTCATGCCGGTCACGGAAGAAATCGAACAGATCATCCTGGCCGGCGGCACGGCGCTGGAAATCGAGCATCAGAGCATCAAGGAAGGTGTCAACGATCTCCGCCGCTCGGCGCTCAACAAGGTCAAGGCCGGGATCATCAGCCTGGTGGAAATGAACCGCGTCACGAAAGACTGAGCAGGCATTTCCGTCCGCAATTCCCGCCCGCCGGACCGAGGTCGCCCTTCCAACGCCGGCAGCTTGGGTTTATAATCCCCGGCTCGCCTGCAAGACTTCTGTCCGGAATGCCGGTGTAGCTCAGTTGGTAGAGCAACGCATTCGTAATGCGTGGGTCGGCGGTTCGAATCCGTCCACCGGCACCATTCCTAAGATGTTGATAATAAACTGATTTCAAGGGGTTGCTCCGAATTCTCAGCGTGGCTGAATTCTCGGCCGTGCCCAAATCGTGCCCAAATCGTGCCCGGAATGTGCCCAGGATGTGCCTATCTGGCGTAGTTTGGCCATTGCATTTCCAACACACCTACAGCGCTGATGCGCCGGTTCCCTTGGCGAGCCGGATTTTGTTTGACGCAATAATTGTCCAATCCTCAGGATTTCATCAGGACCGCACGGATTGGTCGGCGGTCATTCGTTCTCCAGCGTCCGCTGTCAATCCGATTAGAAGTATGTGCGACACCGCCGTACCGCACCCCGTCGTCAATGCTGACGTCCAGTCGAATGAAAAGTGCCGACAGGATCCGACATCAGCGCATCGTAGAATTCAAATCATCGCCTTCACAAGAAACCACGTCGCGGTTCGAACCGGCAGAAGAATGTCGTGTCGGCCAGTGCACCAGGTTCCTGGGCGAATCGGCTCGAGTGGGGAAGGGGGCTTTCGGGGCGGCTTTGGTCGCCCCGTCTTTTCCTGGACCCTTATCGTTGACAGCCTGGTCGGGCGGCGGCAGAATCAGTATCCGTGGGGTGCAAGTCCAGGCTTCGGGTCTGTTCGCCGACCGAGTTCGGTTTGCGCGGACGGGTGCTCAACAAGCCGGGACGATCAATACAGACAATAACGGCAGACACCGAAAAAAGGGGGAAGCACTTGCACGAATCCAATGGCGAAACAGGCCACGCACTCGAACCCGGGCTCGCGGTGGTCCAGTCCAACAAGGCCGAGGAACTGCGGCAGGTCGTGGTCGAACACCTGCGCCGTTATCCCCTGACCCCGCTGGAAGACGAGACGGTACTGGTCCAGTCGACCGGCACGGCCCGCTGGCTGCAGCTGGGCCTGGCCCTCGATGCCGACAACGAAGAGGAAGCCAACCGCGGGCTCGGGGTGTGCGCCGCCACCCGTTTTGAACTGCCGGCGCGGTTCATGTGGTCGGCCTACCGCGCCGTGCTGGGCGAGGAACGGTTGCCGGATGAATCCCTGTTCGATGCTGCGCGCCTGCGCTGGCTGATCTACCGTGTGCTGGACAACCAGGTCGAACGCCCCGAATTCGTCGGTCTGCGTCACTTCCTGGCCGCCGATGACGATCCGCGTCGCAAGTACCAGCTGGCCGGCGCCATCGCAGATCTGTTCGAGACCTACCAGTTCTATCGCGCCGACTGGCTGGGTGACTGGGAGAACGGGAAGGATCGATTGCGTGGTCACGACGGCTCGCTGGTGGAACTGCCGTCCGAACAGACCTGGCAGCCGGCGCTGTGGCGCATCCTGGTTGAGATGGCAGGAGATGCCGGCGGCCAGCACCGCGGCCGACTGCATCGCGAGTTCGTCGATGCCCTCGAGGCCGAACAAGGCCGCTTTGCCGGTCTTCCGCGAAGGTTGACCGTGTTCGGCATCAGCGCGCTGCCCGCCCAGACCCTGCGCGGCCTGGCGGCGCTGTCCAGGCATAGCCAGGTGCTGGTCTGCCTGCTCAACCCCTGTCGCTATTACTGGGGCAATATCGTCGAGTCGCGCGACGGCTACCGGCGCTGGAACGCGCGCCATTCGCTGAAAAAGGACATGCCTGCCGAGGCCCTGACCGAAACCCAGGCCGACCAGTGGGCCAATCCGCTGCTCGCGTCCTGGGGCAAGCAGGGCAAGGACTTCATCGACCTGCTCGACGAGATGGACCGCCCCGAGAACTACCAGGGCTGGTTCGACGACCGCATCGATCTGTTCAGCGACTTTGCATCCGGCGACAAGAACGGCTTGCTGCACCGGCTTCAGCAGCGAATCCTTGAGCTCGAACCTTCGCCCAGGCTGGAAGACCGCAAGCCGATCGCCCGGGAAGACGCTTCGATCCGGTTTGCCGTCGCCCACAGCCGCCAGCGCGAGGTCGAGATCCTGCACGATCAACTGCTGGCAGCTTTCGAGGGTGACGAATCTCTGCAACCACGCGACATCATCGTCATGGTGCCCGATATCGACGAATACGCGCCGCACATCGAGGCCGTGTTCGGCAACCTGGCCGCAACCGATGCCAATGCCCCGCGCGACAAGCGCTACATTCCGTATACCGTTGGCGACCGCAACGACCGCGTCCGTTCCGGCTTCCTGCGCGCGATCGAGGACCTGCTGCACCTGCCGAATTCGCGGCTCGCCAGCACCACGGTGCTGGACCTGCTGCACGTGCCCGCACTCCGGCAACGGTTCGACCTGGCCGAGTCCGACCTCGAGCTGGCCGCCCAGTGGCTGGCAGGCGCCGGCGTGCGCTGGGGCTTCGACGCCGGTCATCGCGCGGAACTGCTCGACGCCTCGGAGGCCTTCGAGCAGAACAGCTGGCGGTTCGGGCTCGATCGGATGCTGCTCGGCTATGCGACGGGTCGCTGCGATTCTTTCGACGGCATCCTGCCCTACGACGAGGTCACGCCCGGTACGGCCGGACTGGCCGCCAGGATTGCGGCACTGATCGACCGCCTGCGGGACTGGCGAGCAGTACTTGCGAAGTCGGCGGCGCCCGAGGCTTGGGCGGCGCGCCTGCGCGACCTGGTCGAGGAATTCTTCGCGCCCGGCGGCACCGAGGACGCGCTGGACCGCTATCGATTCGACCAGGCGCTGGACGCACTGACCCGCGATACCGCACAGGCCGGGCTGGACGAGCCCCTGCCGCTGGAGGTCGTGCGCGACACCCTGCTGGCCGAGCTCGATCGCGAAACGCTGTCGAAGCGTTTCCTGGCTGGGCGCGTGAGCTTCTCCACCCTGATGCCCATGCGTGCGCTGCCGTTTCGCATGGTCTGCCTGCTGGGCATGAACGACGGCGATTATCCGCGCACACGAAAACCGACGGACTTCGACCTGATGGACGAATTCCGCCGCCGGGGCGACCGCACCCGCCGCGATGACGACCGCTACCTGTTCCTCGAAGCGCTGCTGTCGGCGCGTGAGCAGTTGCATGTCAGCTGGGTGGGCCGCAGCATTCGCGACAACTCCGAAATCCCGCCCTCGGTACTCGTCGGCCAGCTCCGCGATGCCATCGCCGCCGGCTGGGTGGTGGCCGATGCCGAAACGAACGCCGACAACGGCGAACAAGCCGAGGATGCCGGCCAGCAGCTCGTCGACCACCTGACGACGGAGCATCCGTTGCAGCCGTTCAGTCGCGAATACTTTCGGCCCGATCAGCAGCGGCTTCGCACCTACGCCCGCGAGTGGGGGGATGTCTGGCAGCAGCGTGAATCCGCTATCGAGGCAGCTAAAAGCACGGATTCGAACAGGCTACTCGAGCTGGAATCGCCCGAAGGGGCCATTCAACTGCGCGAGTTGACCGAGTTCTACCGCCAGCCGGTGTCGGTCTTCATGCGCCGACGCCTGCGGGTCAATCTCGGAAAGGCCGGCGACATCGGACCACCGCCGGAGGATGAGCCGTTCAAGCTGAATGCGCTCGAACAATGGCAGCTGCGTGATGAATTGCTCAAGCGTCTGATGCTCGAGAAAAATGCCGAAGACATCGATCAAGTACTGGAAAAGCGGCTGAGCGAGATCAGGCTGGAGGGTCGCCTGCCGGTGGGCGAAGCGGGTGGCAAGCTTGCCACGAAGGCGTTGAAGGAAGCACGGGAAATTGGCAACCGCTACTTCGAAGAATGCAATCGCCATGGGCCTGCGCTGAACCCTTGTCGTGTCAACCTTTCTTTCGATATGGACTTTCAGGGAGTGGACCACATCGCCATCCAGGACTGGCTGAGCAATCTGCGCGGTAACGAGAACGCGGTTCATGCGCGCGTCGAGTTGCTTGCCAGCAAGATCGGGAATGCCAAAACTCCCGAGTGGGACAAGCTGGCGCGCTTCTGGCCCGAGCACCTCGCTGGTTGTGCCTTGGGACTGACCCTGAAAACCATCATCGTCGGCCAGAACGGGACGCTGGGTTTTGAGCCCGTTATGCAAGAAACGGCAGCCGCGTGGCTCCGAAAGCTTGCAAGGGACTGGCTGATCGCACAGTCAAGGCCCTTGCCGGTTACGCCGTCGGCATCCGGGGTATACCTGAAAGTCCGTGCCAGCAATCCCGACAAGCCGAAGGAAGAGTGGATCGGCGAAGCCATGAAAGCGGCAAGAGACGCCTATGTCGGGAACAGGTTCAAAGCCGGAGCCCTGGAAAGAGAACCTGCCTTGGCCCGGCTATATCCTGATTTCGAAGCCCTGCAGGGTAGTGATGAAGACGGCTTCATGTACTGGTCGGATCGCGTCTATGGCGCGATGGTCGACACCTTTCTCGGACAAGGGGGCAAGTGATGCCGGAGGCGATTGAAAAACTGGAACCGTTGAAGTTTCCCCTGCAGGGGATTCGATTGATCGAAGCCAGCGCCGGCACCGGCAAGACCTGGAGTATCGCGGCGCTTTACGTGCGGCTCGTGCTCGGGCATGGGCGCGAAGAGCGGGGCGGGGTGATGCCGCCGAACATCCTGGTCTTGACATTCACACGCGCTGCCACCCAGGAGCTGCGCGATCGCATTCGCAACCGCCTGACCGAACTGGCAGCAGCGTTCAGGACCGGCAACACCGCGAACGACGACTTCACTCGAGACATCCTTGCGGAGTATCCCGAGTCGGAGCACGCCGTCTGTGCCCGCCGCCTGCAGGTGGCGGCCGATTGGATGGACGAAGCGGCCATCCATACGATCCATGCCTGGTGCCAGACGATGCTGCGCCAGCATGCCTTCGACAGCGGCAGCCTGTTCGATCAGGAAGTGCAGCAGGCAGATGGGGCGCTTTTTCAGCAGGTCATCAACGATTACTGGCGTCGCTACATGTATCGCGATCACCCGCTTGCGCATCGCCTGGGTGAGATCGCTTCCTCACCGGAGGAACTTGCCGGGCGCCTGAAGAAGTTGCTGCAGCATGGCTTGGAACTTCGGTTCAACGGCGCCCCGCTCGAGGGTCAATCCCCGGAAGAGGTTCTGGATGAAATGGCCGGGTTTCACCAGCGGCTGGCCGACAATGAATGCAGACCGGCGCTCGAGGGCTGGTCCGATGTCGGTTCCGAAGTCCGGAAACTGCTCGAAACGGCCCTCGAAAAGAATCACTTCTACGCATCGTCCAATAAGGAATCAGCTCACTTCAAGGAGCGACTTCCGGGCCTGCTGGACGCCCTCGATGCATGGATGTCGGGAAGCGCGTCGCCTGAAGACCTGGCCTTGCTGAGAACCGATTCTCTCGAACAGGTAAGCAAGCAGAACAAGACCCCCGTTCATGACTGGTTCGATCAGGTTGCCGGCGCACTCGCTCAGGCACCCGACGAGCCCCGAAATTTCCAGGTGGTCTGGCCACATGCGGTTCAGTGGGTTCAGAGCCGTTACGAAGCCGAAAAGCGCCAGCGCAATCTCCTGGACTTCGATGACCTGCTGACCGGTCTGGATGCCGCGCTTTCCGGCAGCAACGGCGACCGGTTGCGCGAGCGCATCCTGAAAGATTTTCCGTTCGCGCTGATCGATGAATTCCAGGACACCGACCCGGTGCAGTACCGAATCTTCGAGCGGATCTACCTGCCGGAGAAGCAGAACCCCGCGCACGGTCTGTTCATGATCGGTGATCCCAAGCAGTCCATCTATTCATTCCGCGGCGCCGATATTCATGCATACCTGAAGGCACGGGGCAAGACGGAAAAGTCGGATCGTCGCACTCTGCCGCGCAACTTTCGTTCTTCCCAACCCATGGTCCGGGCCGTCAATCGGCTGTTCGAAATCGGTGCGGGAAATCCGCGCGGCGCTTTTGGATTCGCCAGTGGCGACGATGATCCCGTCCCGTTTCATTCCGTCGAGTGCAAGGGTCGAACCGAGCGGCTGGTCATCGACGGGCAGAACGTGGATCCGCTTACGTTCTGGTACCAGCCGCCCGAGCCGGGAAAAGGTTCTCTCACCAAGAAAGAACACGAGCCACTGATGGCCGAGCTCACCGCAAGCCGGATCGTCGATCTGCTCAATGATGGCCGGGTGGAGGATCCCAATACCGGGTTCATGGGATCCGATGGGGATCTGACGCCGATCAGCCCGGCGGACATCGCCGTACTGGTCGACGACAGGTACCAGGCCAGGAAGGTCCAGCGCGCGCTCCGGAAGCGAGGTGCCGACAGCGTATTCCTGTCCGAGCGCGATTCGGTATTCGAGCAACCCGAAGCTATCGATCTTCTGGCCGTGCTCGAAGCGGTGGCACAGCCGCATGACGATCAGCGTCTCCGCAACGCGCTGGGGACTTCCAGCCTGTGTACGCCACTCGAAGAACTCGACGCGCTGAATCAGCACGAGGATCGGCTGGACGCCGAGCTACGGTTCTTCGGGAGTTTGAACAAGATCTGGCACGAGTACGGCGTGCTTGCCATGATCCGCCGACTGTTGGCTGAAAAGAAAGTGGCCGCTCGCCTGATGGATGCTGTCGGTGGCGGGGAACGAGCACTGACCAACCTGCTGCACCTTGCAGAACTGCTGCAACAGGCATCCGAAAGCCAGGAAGGCGAGCAAGGCCTGATCAACTGGTTCCAGAACGAGATCGCCCGCGAAAACCGGACCGAAAACGAGGACCAGGTCATTCGGCTGGAAAGCGACGCCGACCTTGTCCGGATCGTCACTATCTTCAAGTCCAAGGGCCTTGAGTATCCCCTGGTATTCATTCCCTTTGCCAGCAGCTACAAGTCAGCGGCCAGCAAAGGCTTCGTGGAATATCACGACGACGAAGGTCAGCGGATCATCGAGCTTGGAGAGGATGAGTATGCCCGCGAACGTCGCGACTGGGAAGCGCTGCAGGAGCGGGTAAGGCTGTTCTACGTTGCCGTGACGCGGGCGCGTCACGCGTGCTGGGTGGGTGCCGGACCGATCGAAGAGCCGGGCTGGAGCGCGCCGGGCTACCTGTTGGCCGGTCAGCTGGAATCGCCAGGCGATGACCGGGACATGCATTCATCCATCGATCTGCATGATCTGCTGCGCCAGCTGTCGATGAATAGCCAGGAGATTGTCAGCATCGACGTGTCCGAAAACGAGATCGGTGATGAAAGGCTCGAGGCCGACCGCGATGATTTCGCCTGCGAGCCCGCCCTGGCATACAACGGCAAGCCCCGCAAAAACTGGTGGATTGCCAGCTACTCGGCATTGCACCACGGCAAGGGCGAGGCCGAGGAGCACGACCAGGCCGACAGTGCGCTGCGGGCCAACCTGGAAGAGATGTCGCGCGACGACGAACCGGGCGACGATCTGCCCGAGCCGGCCGGTATCGAGCCGGCCCCCGACACCATCCACGCGTTTCCACGCGGGGCCGTACCCGGCAATTTCCTGCACGAGCTGCTGGAATGGGCCGGCGAACGCGGCTTTGCCCGGGTGCTCGAGCAGCCCGATGCGTTGCAGGCCGAGATCCATCGCCGGCTGGCGCGGCGCGGCTGGGAGGAGCGGGCCGAGGCGGTGGTGCACTGGTTCCAGGCCCAGCTGGCCGCGCCGATCTGGCTGGGCGATACGCAGGTGCGTCTGGTCGACCTGGCCCCGGGCGGCCGGCAGTACCAGCCCGAGCTGGAGTTCTGGTTCGAGGCCAGCCGGGTCGATGCCGGCCGGATCGACGAACTGGTCACGACACATACGCTCGACGGCATCGCGCGTTCGCAGTTCAAGTCCATTGAGCTCAACGGCATGCTGCACGGCTTCATCGACCTGGTCTTCGAGCACCAGGGCCGCTGGTACGTGGCCGACTACAAGTCCAACTGGATCGGCCCCGATGCCGATTACTACACCTTCAAGCGCATGGCCGAAGTGGTGCGCTCGCGCCGCTACGACATGCAGTACGTGCTCTACACGCTGGCCCTGCACCGCCTGCTGAAAAGTCGCCTGGGCGCCGGCTACGACCCGGGCGAACATTTGGGCGGTGCGGCCTACCTGTTCCTGCGCGGCTGCGACAACCCGCAGACTGCGGGCGTGTTCTTCGAGGCCCCGCACGTACCGATGATCGAACAGCTCGATCGGCTGTTCAGCGGCCGGGAGGTCGACCATGCCGCATGAGTCGCTGTACGAGGATCTGGCGCTGTGGCGCGAACTCGGCTGGATGCGCGTGCTGGAAGAACAGTTCGTGCGTTTTCTGGGCCGGATCGATTCCACCGCTGACGAATGCGTTCTGTTCGCCGCCGCGCTGGCCAGCCATCAACTGGGCCGGGGACACGTCTGCCTGCCGCTGGCCGAATGCCTGGCCGAGCCGCTCGCCGTACTCGGCCTGCCGCCGGAAAATCTCGAACGGGAACGCAGGCCCGACCCGGAACGCGAGCGGCGCGAAGCCGATGCCCGCCGGCGGCTCGAAAAACGCCTGGCCGGCCTGGAACTCGAAACCCTGCAGCAGGCGCTGGACGCCTCGACGCTGGTTACCGAAGGAAAGGGCAGCACGCCGCTGGTCCACGACCGCGGCAATCTTTACCTTCGCCGAACCTGGCAGGCCGAAACCGACATCGCCGAAGCCATCGCCTCGCGACGCGAACCGCTGCCACCGAATCTGGGTGCCGAAGATCTCGGCCGGCTGATCCGCGAGATCTTCGGCCAGCGCGACAACCTGCTTGCCGCCGGCGACATGAAGATCGACTGGCAGCAAGTCGCCTGCGCCGTGGCCGCCCGCAGTCCCCTGAGCATCGTCACCGGCGGTCCCGGTACCGGCAAGACCTGGACGGCCGTGCGCATCATCGCGTTGCTGCAGAAGCTGCATCCCGATCAGGCCTCGACGCCCCTGCGCATCCGCCTGGCCGCGCCCACCGGCAAGGCCGCCCAGCGCCTGACCGAATCGGTCGCGGCCGGCTGGCAGGAACTGCAAGCTCAGGTCGACCAGGTCGGCCTGGTCGCGCCGGAGTCGGCCTCGACCCTGCATCGCCTGCTGGGCAGCCAGCGACACACGCGCCATTTCCGCCACGACCGGACCAATCCGCTGCCGGCCGACGTGGTCATCGTCGACGAAGCCAGCATGATCGACCAGGAACTGATGCAGAGCCTGCTCGACGCGCTGGCCCCGACCACGCGCCTGGTGTTGCTAGGCGACAAGGACCAGCTCGCCTCGGTTGAAGCCGGCGCGGTGTTCGGCGACCTGTGCCAGGGTGCCGACGACTCCGCGCGCAGCCCTAAAATGGCCGGCTGGCTGGAACGGGTCACCGGCGTGCGGCCGCAATCAACCGAGGGTGGGTTCCTGGTCGACCAGCGCGTGATGCTGCACCACAACCACCGCGCCGAACACGAAATCCAGGCATTGGCCGAATGTGTCAATGCCGGTGATGCCCACCGCGCCGCCGAGCTTCTCGAAGGCACCGACGGCAATCAGCTTCGATGCCCGCGGATCGATGTCGAAGACGACACCGCGCTGCGCAACCTCCTGCTGCACGGTGATGCCGCCGGTGACGATCGACAGGGCTACCTGGGCTACCTCGACGCGATCCATGACATGCGCCCGAACACGGCCCGACCCACGCCACGCCAAATCGACAACTGGGCGCGTGATTGCCTGGACGCCTACGGCCAGTTCCAGGTGCTCACGGCCGTCAAGCAAGGCCCCTGGGGCGTGGAAGGCATCAACCGCAAGGTGCGCGAGTGGCTGGGGCAGCAGAAGGTTGGCGGCGAGCCGGCCGCCAGCGGGGAAGAGTGGTTCCACGGCCGCCCGGTGATGATCACGCGCAACGACTACGCCACCGGCCTGATGAACGGCGACATCGGCCTGTGCCTGACCGTGCCCATCGACGGCGAGCCGCGGCTGCGCGTGGTCTTCCGCAAGGCCGATAACGAGCTGCAGTATTTCTCGCCCGGCCGCATCCGTGAATGCCGGACCGCCTGGGCGATGACCGTCCACAAGTCCCAGGGCAGCGAATTCGGCCACACCGTGCTGGTTTTGCCCGACCGCTACAGCCGCGTGGTCACCCGCGAGCTGATCTACACCGGTCTGACCCGCGCCCGCCGGCGCTTCACCCTGGCCGCGCCCGACATCGAAACCTTCAAGCGCGGCGTACGCGAGCGTACCGAACGCGTCTCCGCCCTGGCCGACCGGCTGCTGGATGTCGACCTGAAAAGCCGCGAGGCCAGGCAACCGCAAATTACCTCCTGAACGCGTCCATTTGCGGAACCTGCCTTGACTCGAACCCGACGCGACGTATCAATCATCTGGAATGATCGCAGCGAGTTCCCAAGCCGTCCGACAGGAAATGTCGATGCCACGTGGATAATGTGCATATCGTCAGGCAAACGGCCTGCCAGCAACGACTCGACCATAACCAGGGGCCAGGACCATGACCGCAGCCATCATCCAGATCAACCATGAATTGTCCGAATTCGTATTTCACTGTCCACTCACGGGCACGCCCGTGGTTGGTGATGTCGAGCAGAGCTTCGAAGGCTTTGCCAGCCCGTACTTCCTGTTCTGCATCACCGAGACCGGTGCCGTTTATTCGCGCAAGGACGCACTTGCCGAGCCGATCGCCTCGGTGCTCGGGAAGGTGGTAGACGAACTATCCCATGCCGGTGGTATGGATCCTCGCGGGGTCAGTGCTTTCGAACTCGGTACCTTCATGCCCAACGTCATCGCCGGGATGCTCCCGGAATCCAGCGTGATCTTCGATATTCGCGGTGCCAACCAGCACGACGAATCCTCGCCGCGCACCTGGGTCGTCATGAACTTCACTCTGCCGGCAAGAGCAGTCGATGAAACCTGCATCGGCCATAGCGCCGACCTCGTGCCGATTGAATGATCAATGCCAGGGATGGTTTCGATCGATCCTCAGCGAGACCCTGTGACTAAGAGCCGCACAGGGAGCGGCCAGCGAACTGCATGCTGGCGCCTGGGGTGTCCTGCTAAAAGTCCGGGCTGATATAAACAAGGAGGGAATTTTACATGCATGAATTCATCAACAGTGACTACGCAGTCTTCGTCGGTGTATTCGGACTTGCCTTCATTTTTCCGCAGGTTCTGCACTTCGTATTCACTAGAGTGCCGGAATTCTTTGACTTCCTGCCCGGCCCGTTATGGTTCCTTTTTCTTGTCACATATGCAGCAGTCTCTTTCGTAGTCGTTGTAATCGGGGTGCTTGGTGGCATCATGTCCGGTGTCGTGATCATGTTTGGATTCATGCAGATCCTGTTCGAGGTTATCGGATGATTGCTGATCAGGGGCAGTCAAGCGTTGTCCTGCCATTCATGCACTGCTGCCAATTCCCCAGACCATCGGGTTGGAGAAGGTCGGACAAACAGACTGATTCAGACGGTACAGAAAAACCAGACAGCCGAATTGAAATGCCGGAGTCACGCTGATGGCGGATGACCTGAAAAATCTGAAAGAGGTTGCCCACATTGTGGACGACGCGGCAGGAGTTATCTTCGACGGATTGGGCTGTCTTACGATGCTGTTCCTGCTCGTGCTGCCCCTTGCTGTCGCTGTGGTGTTCCTGACGATGATGCTTTGCAATGCGGATCCTTCCTATTCTGCATGCAAGGCCATCCTGCCGCCACAATGAGCGACAGCCGGAGCCGGATTCGAAAAATCGGCCCGCCATCATTGACAAAATGGACGGGGCTGGTCAGAATCGGGGGTGGCGTTGGGGCGCGCTGTAACCGACGGAACCCACGCCGGACGCCAGAATTCGAGCCAGAAGGGGGCATGCCTTGCAGAAACAGCACCATGGGGATAACGACGCTGCGAGGAGCGCCATCCTGCCCGTTGACGGCCCGGTGCCGGTTCGGAAATTGCACCCACGTCGCGCATTCCGCATGAGCGAGTCGTCGGCATGATGCGAACCAGTGAGACCGACCCGCTGCTCATCGACCAGCTCGCCTATCCAGAAGGCCCGGGCCGCATCGGCCTGGCGATTTGCCCGGGCAAATGCAGCCCCGGCGCCCGCGCCGGCGGCTGGCAACGGGATCTGGGCCAGGATCTGGATCTGATCCGCGACTGGCCCGCCTCGACCGTGGTCACGCTGATCGAGGAGCATGAATTCAACCTGTTTCAGGTGCGGCGGTTGCCAGACGAAGTCCGCGCCCGCGGAATGGCGTGGGTGCACCTGCCGATCATCGACTGTTCCGCGCCCGACAAACGATTCCTCGAGGCCTGGCGCGAGGAAGGCCCGCGCCTGCACCAGCGGCTCGCCGCCGGCGAGAACGTCCTCATCCACTGCATGGGCGGTCTCGGCCGCACCGGCACCGTGGCAGCCCAGCTCCTCATCGAAACGGGAATCGACGCCATGGAAGCGATCCGTCGAGTCCGGGCCGCGCGGCCATACTCGATCGAGAGTCGGGGTCAGGAGGAGTATCTGCATCGCCTGGCGGAGCAGAGCAGTAACGAACGGGTCTCCAGCTCGTGACGACTGCGGAGACTGCCCACTGGACTTTGGATAGGGCGTAGAAAAAAAATGGAACTGCTGCAGCAAATTCTTACCCGAAACAATCTGGAACAGCCCGATGGTCGTCCGCTTTTCGCCTATGAACCTACGGCGGATGAGATGCTGCGACTCACTAAGCTGCTGCGTTTTCGCATCGAGAGTGGGCAACAATTGTCCAGTACAGCTGAGGCTTTCGTGCTCTGGGCAGCCGAGCGGATTCGGACGGGTTTTGCCGGTGGCAAGCTCAGCTGGGATTTTGTTTTTGAAGGGGTTGAGCTTGCACCACAGGAACTCTCCTTTACCTACTGGCTAGTTGAAAACGGACTCCGAAAGTGGGGCCGCAGCATTCGGCGCTTTGATCATGGGAATAGGGCTTTTCTGTACACGCTCCTCGCCGAGGGTGGATTGCCTGACGCGGCTTTGAGAGAGGCAGGCTCCTACCGCTCTGTGCTTCTCAGTTTGATGGCCGAGCTGGAAGCTGAGGGTGTTCTCGCGCCAACTATTGCAAAAGCTGTGGCCGGGCGACATATTGGCCGCTTGCCTCAGGCCTTGCGAAATTCAGAACAAGAAGAGCTTTTGCTGGAGCTCGTGATGGCGCTGATCGATCTGCGCCGAGCGCTTCCAGCGAATTTGCCCCAAGCATCGGCGCTTACGTGGCTCGATACGAATCGACCTGGATGGAGAAAGGCCCTTCCATTGCGGCTTTCCCTTGATGCGCTGGAATCAATCGTGCGCCCGGCACTCTCGGCTGAACGACCGCGTGTAGCCGCGGCGCCAGTCCAGAGAGAGTTGCGGCGCGATACGGCCGGGATGTGGCATGGAGCGGCCCGCATCATCGAAGGGGCTCTTATACCGGACGCGATTATGTCAGCGACGCAAGGACAGCGACTGCGGCTCGTTGCGGACACCGGAGCGGCCTTTATCGGCCAACCTGAACCGCAAGGCTGGCGGATTTTACGTAGCGCGGGGACCGCCATCGTACCGCTGGCGCCTCAGGATTCTCTGATTCTGAAGGCGTATGCTGACGGTCAGCAGTTAGGAGAGATTGTTCTTGATCCTGGGTTGTCCGCGCCTGATCAGGCACCGACTCTTTGGCGGCCGACAGACCTTGGTGCAAATTCACCCGAAGTGTTGATGCCACTTTCGGGTCGAGGGCAGACCCGAGCCCAGAAAATCTGGGTTCTGGTCGAAGACGATGTCATACCGGAACCTGGAGATGGGCTTTCGCTAGGTCCGCCAGAGCAGGGGCCGGATGGTTGCCTTTGGTCGGTGGAAGGGCAAGGCCGGCTTACTGTTGGAAGGGCTTCCTTGTCATTGAGCACCGGAGCTGAATCAGATTCACCTGTGCCCAGGGTACTGACAAGTGGTCTGCTTCTTAAGGGATTTGCTCATACAGGCGGTGTACCCGTGTATTCAGGGTTGCCGCAGATCTTCGGAGCTGAAGGCGAACGGCATCTACGAAATTTGGGTGGCCAAAATCTTAGGCGACGACCACTGCCCCGGGTTTTGTGTGGCGAGCGCGTTGAGTGGGTGGAAGATGGTGTGGTGCTCGCCCAGCTGCGGCTGATCGTCCTGCCGGCTGAAGCGGAGCTGTCGCTTCGCGAAGTTGCCAATGGACAGTTGTGCTTGCGAGCCACGGGCTTAGATTTTGGCTGGAGTCTCACAATGAGCGCCGGTGGCGTGGATGCGACAGCGGCCGCTGACGCCAACGGAAACGCTGATCTAAACCTTGAGGTTCGCAGTCTACCGGGTTTGGTGACCCTGCGACTTTGGGAGCCAGGGGCTGGAACGGCGCTTGAGCTTTCCGCGCTATGGCCGGCGCGGCAGCCCAGACTGATCGCTCCTGACGGACAGACGATTGCCGAAAATCGCAGAATCTCGCTCCAAAGCCTGTCGGGCAGGCGGGGGTATCTACCCGGTCAAGGTGGGGCCGTATTGATTAGGTTGGCGGGACAAGGCATGGCGGTCGGGTTTGCGGCGCATGGTGAGGTGGCCTTTGCCGCACTTATGCCGTTGATTGGCCAGGCGATGGCGCTGACTGGCGCAGACGGACGTGTACACCTTCGCCTCGCGTCTGGTGGTGCCGAGACTCCGCGCCTTGAAATCGGACGCTACGATTGGGAGTGCGAAGGGCGGGAATTTTTGCGTGAACTCGGCCCAGGCCGCACTCGGCTAACGGCGGTCAGCCTCCATGAACATCCCCAGACCCTACAGATCGAGGCCGACGGAAGCATTAATCTAGCTGATTGGCTCGGCGAAGGCGCAGGGCTCTGGTTCATCCAGGGCAGGAACGACGTGCAAGGTCTGATGCGTCCCTTTGCGTGGTCCGCGCAGCCTATCGATGTTACAACACGAGCAGAGCGGCTTGGCTTACAAGCAGACAATTGGGCCGGTCTCCTGAAACGCCCAGCCGATAGCGGCTGGGATACGGCTTGGGCGCTTATCGCAGCGGTGCGCGCTGCGGGCGATGCGAGTGCTCTCGATCAGGTGCAGGCGCTCGCGCATATACCTGCGGTGGCAGTTGCGATGTTGATGTTTGTACCCAGAAGCGACCGCGCTGCCGCGCTCGCGCTAGAGGCTGAGGCGCCGATTTGGTGGCCTCTTGTTTCTGTTCAAGATTGGGTTATAGGAGTGTCGGCCGCGTACCAGCGACTTAATGCAAAGCTTGATACCGTAGGTTTATCGAGCGATGATGTCACAAACATTGCTCTAGAGGCTATGGCAAAGGCTGCCAGCGATCTGGTAACGCTTCGCCCTGAGCTTGCCGCGCATATTGGCTACGGTCTTCAATCGGCGGGGCTGAGGCCGGAGGCAATAGATGCAAATGGCAACGTCACCCATCTGCTGCCGCCTGCAGATGTGGCGCAGTTGGTTCTAAATCAGGCCGCCCAAGATGCCGGGCGTCGTTTTGAAGCGCTTCCAGATGGGGTGGCTGGCCTTTATGCAGAGCACCTTCCCGCGCCCAGCAGCTACAGCGAAGACATCGCGCCTCTTCTTCATGCCCCGCTTGTTGCGGCTGAAATAGCTACCGGACTGCGTCCTGTCCCGGAAGTTTACGAGGTTTTTCGCCTCATCGCCCTACGAGCGGCGGATGAGGTTTGGTTCGATCAGGCGCTCCCTGCAGCGCTCACTCTAGCCCTTTCACAGCCCGAGATCAGTTGATGATAGTCAACCGTTCCAATCTTATGCCCGCACTCGATCGTCTCACTCGCGCCTCGGCGCGCGGCATGATCTCGAGGTCGCGGCTTGCCTCACCGGCACTCAACCGTTGGCTTGAGCGCGCGCTCTCTGCGCCGCCGGGATCGCCTGGCGGCCTGCTGGCCGATCCTTTGATCGAGATCGCGCGGGCTTGGCGTCCATCGGATATCTCTCTTGACGAACTTGTATCGCAGAAGCTGCTTGCAGAAGAGCTTGTGAAAGCGCTCGACGGTGCTGAGGAATCGCGGATGCCGCGAAAACGTCCTCCTTACGCTCACCAGGTCGCCGCCTGGAAGGCTGCCCTTGAGGAACAGAAGTCGGTACTCGTGACGGCGGGTACTGGCGCTGGTAAGACCGAATGTTTTCTGATCCCGGTACTCCAGGACTGCCTAATGAATCCACGCTCGGGCGGAGGGGTGCGGGCGATTCTGCTCTATCCGCTAAACGCACTCATCGAAAGCCAGCGCGAACGGCTCAGAGCTTGGGCAGAGGGCCTTGGGGGGCGCGTGCGCTTTGCTCTTCTGAATGGTGACACGCCAGAGACTGAGCGAAAGTGCAAAGTGCAGTCTGACCGAATAGAGCTTCGCTCCCGCGAGGCGATTCGAGAACGGCCACCGGAAATCCTGGTTACGAATATCACTATGCTGGAATATCTGCTTCTGCGAGCAGCGGACCAGCCGATTCTGAGGGCGAGCCAGGGCGCACTCTCATGGATGGTGCTTGACGAAGCACACACTTATGCTGGGAGCCAGGCTGCCGAAATGGCGCTGCTACTTCGCAGAGTGCGCGGGGCCTTTGGCGTAGGGCCCGGGGATGTTCGGTTGATCGCCACCTCGGCCACTATCGGCGGCGAATCGGACACGTCTGAGAAACTCGCCGAATTTGCGGCAGCGCTGGCCGGCCAGGCTAAGGAACAAGTCGCCGTGATAGCGGGGCAGGAGGTCACGCCTGAGTTGCCCCAAGCAGGAGCAGATGCGCCGCTGAATTTGATTCAGCTCCAAGAGTACGGGCCTGAGGATCTAGGCGTGGAGCTCCAGCGTCACCCGCGAGTGCAGGCACTGCGCCGAGAATTGTCTACTAAGGGTCGTTCTCTATCCGAGATTGCCAAGATTCTTACCGGCGATTCCACGGCGCGCGGCTCCGCTGCTGAGCTTCTCGATTTCTTGGGTCGCGCGAAGGTTCAGGGCCAGCCGCTCTTGCCTTGGCGCGCCCATCTTTTTCATCGCGCCCAGGGCGGAGTCTGGGCGTGCGCTGATCCAAACTGTCCTGAGCGGGCACCTGAGCTTAGTGCTGAGAGTAAAGGATGGAAATTTGGACAAGCCTACTCGACTCCGCGTGCAGTTCAGCATGACCACCCAATCTGATGTTTTCAGGGCCGTTTCTGGTCAGATTCTTTGATGGAAGGCAGGTAATCCCCCTCGGAGAGCTTGACTAGAAGCC